>Ga0123341_1004751_pt1 | contig 11992 bp, 3 predicted proteins | sample Turbeapinknodule_FD_89959 | JGI IMG/M metagenome (GOLD analysis project Ga0123341, IMG submission 89959) | Root nodule microbial communities of legume samples collected from Mexico - Turtle bean Mexico pink nodule | ecosystem: Host-associated > Plants > Roots > Nodule | place: Mexico: Nepantla... | reverse complement strand
ATGTTAAGTATACCGTATTTTTTTAAAAAATAATTATTTGAATTAAAAATAATGTATACAATTATAATTAACTAAAATATACACAAAAATATTTATTATTTCATTTGTTAATTATTTATAAAGATAAGGATAAATTTGTAAACTTATATTTTTTAAATTTTAAAAAAAATTAAAAATTATCTCACACCCGTCACATCAATTACAAATTTGAATAAGTTTTTCTCAACAAATCTATTATATATACATTAATCCAAATAACCTCACTTTCTTCACCCTTATCAAAATCTATCATATTATCTTGTGAAACTAACTCACATTCCTATAAAAACTTTGACACAACAAACCTACTTACATTGTATGCTTAAAATAATGTTATCAGTACTAGCCAATCATTTCAAAACTAAAGGTACTATAAAACACAAGTTGAGTTGTCAGCTAAACAACTATCGACCTCTATTACAACTTTAGCATGCAATAGAAGATCATCATCCTACTCACAATGGTCTTAAAGAAGTCTATAAATAAAAAAACTTGTCATATAAAGCTAACTAATAAGCACCCCACATATTATCATTAGAACTAATAAGCATGACATTCATCACTTCTTTAAAAGTCCTATTTTTCCTTTCAGCTACTCCATTAGATTCAGGTGAATATGGTGGGTTACTTCATGAATAATACCTTCTTTAACACAATAATCATTAAATAAAACATATTCACCACCTCTATCTGATATAAGTCTTTTAATTTTCTTATTCAATTGATTTTCTACTTCCGCTTTATAAGTTAAGAACATGTCAAATACTTCATCCTTATGTTTAATTAAATATACTTTAGTGTATCTAGAAAAATAATCTATAAACGTTACAAAATAATTTCTACCACTTCTAGACATGGTTTGTTTTAAATCTGCAAGATCAGTATGAATTAAACCAAGAAATTCAGTTTGACGTTCTACAAAATGACATGTTGTTTTATTAGATTCTAAGCATATATCACATTTACTTTAGATTTTACGCATATATCACATTTACTATTTTGTTTGTTATGCATGTTGATTAATCCTAGTTGTTGCAATTTCATAACATACGAATAATTCACATGTCCTAATCTAGCATGCCATGTATCATACGAATAAAAAATATAACACACTCCTTCCTATTTCAGTCTTCAATGATGATGTGGAAAATCAAATCTGATAGTGACATTTGTTTGTGTTTGTACTTCACTTGTTGTTTTTAATTAGTCCAAGATTGCGGAAGTTTTTCGATCAAGGGTTCAAACACAAATTCATCAAGCAAGGCTATGCTTTCAACTTTGATATCTTCAAGCAGTTTGTGGTATTTGTTTATCTAGATTTTTATGTCTTTGTCTTCGATCATCTCCCAGCGGTAGTAGTTTCCAATCACGAACCTTTATCTGACGACATCTTCGGTAGTGTATTTGAGGATAAGAAAATCCCAAATATCTTTTGCTTCCTTGTAAGAGCAATAAACATCGAACAAATCGTTAGATAATGCACTGAGTAAGGTGTGACGATATACCTTGTTTGTTTGGATCCAAACATCAATTTGTTTCGTAGCCGTGCTTGAGTCAGGTTTCAAAGTCATAAGTGCAAAAGCGACTTCGTACATCTCCAACAGGGTGGACATGCGTTCTTGCCAACATAGAAAATTCTGACCGGTGAAGACTTCAATTTTTGAGACGTCCAGAAAGGTTTCGCAAAAATGGTTTACGTTGTGGAAATAACGATTGATGTTTCCAGAACAAAATTTTTGTTATTGTTCGCATTGTCAACCATAAGTCCTTACGATTGTATAAATAAGGCTTTAAAACACGAAAAAAATAATTTCTCAAGGCGTGAATAATCACTGTTTGTAAAGACTTATCCGCGGTGTATTGCGTAAGTTCCCCAAGATACAACAGGAACTCCTCGAAAATTTTCGAGGATCAGAACTAGCAAGTTAGTCTTAAAAGAGTAAGAACCCAATAAACTCATAAATATTATAATTTAAAATAAAAGAATAAAAGTGAGGGGGGAAAGAGACGAAGATGAAGAAGAAGAGAAAAGAGGAATGTAAGTGTGAGAGGAGAAAGATGAAGAAGCAATTAAGGGTGTGGTTTTGAAGCGATGTGGTTTTGAAGCGAATGAAACCTCTCTTTATATAGGGAGAGGAATCAACAATTTGTTGCAACTTTCACACTCCCCTGGAAGGATCGTGGAAGACCCATTCTTAAGGGGAAGAGTCAAGGTGAAACCCTAACTTGCAACCCCAAAGGGTTCCATTGATTGTTTTGAAAATCTGTTGCATTTTCACAACCTCTCTTCAACCATCTCTGAAAATCTTTGGAACTGCAACATCTTCGACTACCTCCGAGTTTTCTACAACGACAATGTCTTAGGTTTGAGATTTTACAATATAGGTATATGCGTTCGATTTTTACAACAAAAACAATATTTGTGTTTTTTAAATTGTTGGGTTATTTGTGACAGAAAATTTTCTGCCGTTTTATGGTAACCATAGAAAACCCAATCGTAGTTTCATTGTGTAGTTTTCAGCATATCAACAAGAATTTTTTTTGCCGATGAAAAAGAAAAAGGCATATCAACAAGAGTTCAGCACTAATTTTTATTTTTTTTAACTTCATGCTTAAACCCAACATAATCATACAAAATGCAACCCCAATGATTAATTGTTAGTTACTAACCACCGTAAAGGTTTCTAGTATCACCAAAGAGATCAGAAAAAAAAAATATAGTTTCACAAATATTATGAACAACATTCAGTATTTCTTTTAAGTAGTAGCATTTTACTTGTCTCTACAAACATTGCTCCTTTGATAATGGAAAATATTTCTATACTTATAAATTATTTCAACCTCAAATTCATCATGTAAGTACTATCACTTTAAAACTTTGGTAATTCTTTCATAACTTCATAAACTATCATTAATCTTAGCTCAGATTTCTTTATTTATTTTACCTTTTGCTGAACAGAATATTGCCTAACAACTAAAATGAAACGCAAATAATCATAAAAAAGGATTGCAGCAAAATTCCAACACAACAAAGTCTACAATTTGTTCGTGGCGGTTCAATACATCAATATTTCGTATATAGGTCTTTCTCTTCAATATTTGGTCATCAAGAATTGTTTTGTATAAACAATAACAGAGAAGAACTCCCGAAATAATCAATTGAGCACCCAATGGTTGAACTTTGTTAATCTGTAGTTATCCTTTCAATTTCGCTGCTAACATCTAAAAGAATGAACATAATCTTCAACTGCTACTGATCTTCAGACAAATTGTATGAGTTCCCACGTAAGAGATGTGCTTGTGATTGTCCAATCAAGCCAAGGAGCATACCTTTTCTGAAAATGGACACGGGAAGTAACAAGACAAGCACTATTATAAAAAGGTAAATTTGAGTTGGTGAAAAACAAAAAAATAAAATTATTTGATTATATTTTGATCAAAGACAAGTCAATTTTTCTTTATTCTAAATGAGAAATGCTAGCAACACAGATAACACCTTGATCTTATCGGTTAAAATTTCAACAAATCACAAGGTTGTGGATCTCACGTATTATTTAATAATTCTCTCGTGATTTTGTTGTTTTTAATAAATTTTAATCAATAGTAGATCGTGTGTTAGGAGAAATGTGTTGCACTTTTTTTCTAGATTTCATTTTGTTCATCAAATATGTTTTCATTTTCAAGCAATTCAAGTTCAAAGAAAACATAGTCAGAAACCTGGAAGGAAAGACACCCCCTTCTCCAACCGTTCCCCCAGTTAAATGCAAGAAAACAACCACTACAAAACATAAGAACTGGGATTTCACCTTGTCTGACACTACTGCAGCAAAGTCGACTGTCATCAATGTAAGTTGCTTGGATTCCCATCATCCATGATCCCAAAGATGTATCATCAAAGGCATAGGTCTTCAATGACGCACTACAATTTTTTGGGATAGAACAAAGAATATCAGATGGCCACAATTGGTTTATTTTGCTTTTGTAATAATTACAAAAGCATCACCTTAGTTTTACTTTGTTTTCTGTTCTCATGTATTTAATGGTAATAGCAAGATTTTGTGATTATTACTATACAGATACAGATTCATAAAAACAGGAAATGAAGTAAAAAGTAACAACCAGGTGGCCCTTGTGTAATTATTACTGAAAACATATTAACTGAAATTAAAAAGAAAAACAAAGTTATAGTAAGTGTCCTTGAGGAGAAGCCATGGAGTTAAAAGCAAAAACCCATATAGAAAGCTACAAAAATTTCACAAACATATCGACCTTCTAAAGAGCAAGATGGATATAAAAGGAGACATTTGTTCCCAGTAGTCTATGTTTATGTTTGTGTCCAAACATCATAGGCTGTTACTCTCTTAATTAGAAAGACTTGCGTCATAACTATTAGTTATAATGTTAGATCCAGTCATGAGCGTTTGATCTAACTATTAATATTAGAGTCAAAGTCACGAATTTAATACCTAATAAGACAATTGTTGAATGAGAAATTATTGTAATAGAGTCAAAGTCACGAGTTTAATACCTAATAAGACAATTGTTGAATGAGAAATTATTGTGGGTTGCATCAATGATCGTGGTGGATATTAGTTGGGTCAAGTCACAATAGAAGAGTTCAATTCACTGTTATAAGGTGCATTAATATTCACATAGCAATGACCAAGTGTACTAAGTCACAATTGAATTATACACTTGGAATGCCATGTCAACCTAACTGTTAGTTATAAATTTTGATCTAGCACTAAGTGTTTGATCTAACAATGAGACTCTTGATAAAATTCCACTTCAGCAATTAAATGTCAAGATACCTTTCTCACTCTTATGTGGCTTCTATGTGGCTCCTAGGTGTGAAACATAGTGGAATGGTACTTAAATACGTATTGAAGAGTTTCAAAATCTAAAGTTACTTTTGGAATCTCCTAGATATGGTCTAGGACCTTCTTCTCCTCCCTCCTCTCCAACCTCTCTATTCTCAACATTCAGGGAAGCTTTTTCATCAAAATGACACCACTTCACTACCTCGATGGCAAGACTACGTCAAAGCCCGAAAGGCAAACTCATTCCCGACTACAAATAATGAGCCTCACGCTTAATTGACATGGCAAAGCCAATGGCTGAGATGGAGCTTCATTTCTCCAACAATGGTCATTGAATCCACAACATCTACGACAAGAACGACAACAAGGATTCCAAACTCGGTCATCGTTAATGACAAAGGTCCGGTGGGGAAGAGAATGAAGGATGCAATGCTTTCCAAGGGAAAGCCCTTGATCTTGGAGAAGGTTAGGGTGCAAACTTTGCAAAGTATGGCCATGTTAATATGAATTGGACAAGGAGGTGGTGTCGTCTCCATCACTCTCACCGTTGCCATCAACTAAAGCTGCGCCAAAGAAGAAGAGTTCAGCGGGGACAACAAAGAAGCAGAAGGGAGTGAAAAGTATTAGCACGATAGAAAGGTTTAATTGTAGGGCGAAGGATTTGTTTGAGATATTGATGGATGAGAATAAGTGGAAGGGTTCCACACAGAATAATGAGAGGATCAGTAAAGAGGTTGGTGGTGAGTTTAGTATTTTCAACGGATCAGTGACTGGAACTAATTTGGGTTGCAGGAGGGTAAGTTGATTGGGCAGAAATGGAGGTTAGGGAAGCTGGAACTAAATTTTAAATTAACTTTCTAATTTCAAATAACTACAAAAAACCTTCATTTTATGACTCTACTAAACTAGGCATGAAGTGTTGGCACATAGGAGAGAGATTTTTTTTTCCTTGCTAATTCATCCATTTAACTACTATTAACGGTCCTCTAACAGAGGAACTACAGTGTCGAGGAAAATATTATTCAAAGACCCATTTACAGGAAAATTATTAAGGGACCTGTAAGTCGCGCCTCAATCTTTCATGGATTAACTTGAATATTTACTCGTGTGTTAATAGAAGGAAAGGTATAGAAATGGAATTATTAACCTTCAGTGGTGTTAATCAGAGGACACGTATTGCAGACTTTTGATAGACCAGCTAAAACATAGATAAAATTAAAAGTAATTAACTACATTAGGTATTTTGATTCAGCCAGAAAAATTGGAAGTCAAAAAATAAGTACATACAGTACATCTTTGCCAATAGAACTTTTTAGTGTCTAGTGTAATTCTATGAACGCATAAATATAAAGAGAAAATTTGGTAGCTTGTTTAGCTAAAATGCCAGCTAAGGAACATGCTTCTGTACAACAATCAATTAACATCCAAAGCCTCCTCTTTATCAACTTCCCAAATGAGGGTATCAGAGGCCGTGCTTTGCCAGCCTAAATGCTGAATTAAGGCACCCATACCAGAATCAAAGCTGTCTACTTCAGTTTCTAAGGTTCCTAGTGCATACACATAACATTGAGAACTAACCTGTTTATATTAATGTATTGTGCCAAATTCTTTGAAATTATAACAAGTGAACCACCTGCATGTCGGAAATACCTAAAGAAAAAATAAATAAATTGTGATTAATTTTATGCTACCAAAATTAAAACAGTTCAATATGGAGATCAAAACAACTGAAAAGTTATTAACAGCGCACTAGTGAAATAAAGATTTTGTAACACATAATTATCATAACGGGTAATATTCAGATAATATATTAGTTAAGGGGCATTTGACAGATCAAAGAAATCTACCTTCTGAAATATCTAAAGTACACTTGGCAACTAGTGATAGAAAAGCAACCATTGTAAAATTAGCAGAATACATAGATCAACATCTACTAAGATATAATTTATCATCGATCGCATGGCAACTAGTTTTACAGTGATAAAGAAGGTAAAGAAAACTAATGTAAAAGAGATAAAAATTAAAAAAACTAAAAATACTGTCCTATCCATTTGAATAAGAGTGAATGTCAAAAAAGTTAATGAGAATTGATACAAACAATCCATTAGATTCTAGATGGCTTTTGGCATTACATCCAGTTTTTCACATCACTACTAATGACATGTTTGTAAGAAACAACTAAAGCAAAGACCATAAAATTCCACAAATTAATGGTTATAACTTATAACATATACACTGGCAATCATCAATTGCATATCAGATCACAGTTTCAATTATTTAACAATATGTGATTGAAATAGTTTATATAATTAATCATCACAAGTCATTTGTTTCAACAATCCAACATTTGCCAAAGAGATAAAAACATATGTATAAGTTTAATATGCCTAAGTCAAATAATTGTTCCCTCAATGTTTGCTAGCATTAATGTTATGGTGTCATATATTGTGAAGATCACTCACCTGCCCATTCAAGGATACGAGAAAAAAAATAATAAAATGATTTCAATTTTCAAGAAAATAAAACTGAAGATCATTTCAGTATAAATAAAATAAATCATCAAATCTTCTAGTGCAAAAGGTACCTATTACTTACGATTTTTCATCCCCAAATTTCCACCAATCAGGTTCATACCATGGCTTTCCGCTGAAAAATGTTCAAAATAAGATGCCTATTAGTTGAATACAAAAACTCAACCACAGAATTCAACTTGTGACAATTTATTGAAAAATATAATATTCAATTTTGACGCACAAGAAAATAACAAGCAATAAATATTATTGCGGGTAGACAAAGTAAATAGATAAAAAATTGAAGCCGACTGAGTTATTAGAAATTAACATAAAAGCGAAAAGGCATTCACATCTGATGGCTATCTCTAACTTTCAGATAAATACACTGCTACAATAGTCAACATAAAATAGATAATAATAATAATAAAGAAGTTTTAAAACAAGTTCTATTAAAAAAACATGGACAATGTCAATCAGCTTTTAGCATGCTCTGAACCATCTATACCAAATAACACAGTCCAACATATCCACAAATCAATTATCATAGACAGATATACAATCACAATAAAGTCAGATAAAGAAAGTACTCTTCTGATATAACATCTCCTGACTTCATGCATCCAATATATGCCCCATCCTGGCCACGGCGATGCTCAAGAAGTTCAATTAAACCCTCTGCCAGCCAGTGAACAGAGTTAGGAATGTCTCAGTTTCACATCTAGGAAATCATAGGTTTTCAACAAAATGTTCTAAATAAGAATATAGATATGCAATCTTTACCCAGATCAATATCAATGTTGTCATCAACTTTCACATAAAAGTCAGCATCCCAGTTCTGAACTGCAGTACTAAAGAAAGTTTTTACTTTTTTAGGCAACTCTTCTTGAGCTTCCTCGTGACCTTCCTGATATAATCAAAAGGTCAAGATATACACGTAGATTGTTTATCGAGGTTCAATTAAAAGGAAGCATGTTCAAATGAGCATTGATATCAATATATGTTAAATAAACAGAATAAATAAGCACAATGGTCAATAATTTTACCAACCCCTGGCCTTAATAGTTTGTTGAACCAAAAATGCAGTTTTTTCTCGGCACGTGCATATGTTTTTGACGTTACCAAGGCAAAAATATATTTAAGAAAACACTAAACTTTGAATATTAGGAAAATATTATCATAGTGCAATTACTTGTACAGTGAATTCGAATATATATAGCTTAATTAAATGCATATTTAATAAGCATACCACATTATAGCCTTATATCTTAAGCTTAACCATGAACGTGAAACTTACTGAAATAACCTCAAATAAGCATTGTATGAACTCTTCCAATTGCACCCATAAAATCAAAATCACAAGGCATTTATATAATAAACCAAATTTAAGATAATTACGTACTTCCTGTTCACTCACATTATCCAAGGTAAAAGATTAAACCGATTCAAATTAGAATAGAACTAATATCTTGCTTACTAGAATCAGGAAATCCTTTGTTGAGCGATTTTCCTCGTCAATATTGCGATCTAAGCTATCACCACGATTAGCACTGTCAATTACAAAGTATTAGCTCATATTGAACCCTGGATATTTTTTTCATGGAGTACTGGATTAGAGAAATAAAGAAGATTAAAAACAATTATAGCTTAAAAGGAAATCATGTGTACTATAATAACTAATAAGGATAAGTAAGTGGAGAAACCTCCGACCAATAACAAATCGAATGACCACTCCTCTTTCTTCAAGTTTTTTCAAGGCATCACCTGTCAGAAAAGTGAAGATAAGATGTTAATGACTATATAATTGAACCAAGAGGTAACCAACCATCTTCAAAAATATCAACTGTTTACATTCTCATAATTCAGAAAGTGTATGCAATATATCAAATTTGTTACGTGAGTTACCAAACCAAAAGGATTATGAAAATGTTAATGGTTACAAGCACGACACATGTACCCTAAATATGAATCAAAAATTATCTAGCCTTTTAACACTATGTGATGAACCATAGTTTTAACATTTTTCTACAGTAAAATTAGTCTTTGGAATACAAAGGCAGGAAACTAGAAATTCTAAAATCAAGAAAATAGCAATAAACCATCAATGTATAGATCGAAACAAATCCTCAAAAAACTTTGAAAGAACAAACTAAATTAATAAAATAGACTAAAGAAAGCAATGTCCAAATCAAATCCAAATTCAAACTGAGAGGGTCAAAATCTCAAATGAAAATAAAAATAAAAATGCTTCATCAACCAAATATCACGATCACTATCTTCTACAAAAACAAAGAAAACTCAAAATTCGCATCACAACCAATGAACTCGATACCAGTAAAGACAAAGCAAAAGAGCACACAACCTTATGTCAATTGGCACCAAATGTTGGAGATCCCACATCAACTAAAGATAAGACCAATTTATCATATATAAATGGGAGCAATCCTCACCTTGCAAGCTGATTTTGTAGGATTGGGTTAGGTTTAAATCTACTTCTTAATATGGTATCAAAACCTATCATGGTAAGGTTTATTGAGCCTATTGTGTCACTCGCTATTGGAACATTATCTAACTATCCACAAATATTTAGTCCCACATATGAGATGTATATGTCTCGACGTGAGGGGAGTGTGTTGGAGATCCAACATGAGATAAAGTCAATTTATTCTATATGAGTAAGGGCAATTCTCATCTTACAAGTTGGTTCTGTGAGAATGAGTTAGACTTTAACTCACTTCTTAATACTAGATCCCTCGGAGAGAATCACTTCCTACAAAGACCACTTTGCCTCTACCTTACCCTACTCACCTGCTAACTTAGCATATTCTCACACCTCCTTCATACAAAAATTCATTGAAATGACTCAAGCGCAAATTATTGAATTTTTTAAGACCAAAATCAGAAACAGACCTCTGGGCATCCAAGACCCCCTGAAAACATTTCTCTTCAACCGACTTCCAAATCCAGTATACACTCCAATAACAGCAAGAAGCCTACGATCAGAAGAGCCACTTTTCTGGCCCTGCCCCTTCAGGTACCCTTGGCTCTTAGCCAATGTCAATTCCATCTCAGCTTCCACAATCCTCCTCTCCAGATCCCTATAAAGAAACACACACACACACACAAATTAATTCCAATTCCACGATCCATCCACACAAATATCACCCACACAAAACATCATTGAAAGAACAAAACTAAAATTAAAATAAAAATAAAAATAGAAAGAACAATTTACCTGCACCCTAGAACCATTAATTTATCTTCCACTGTAAGAACCTTAGGCCTCTAGTAACCACATAAAAAACAAGGCAACTAAGTTTGTAGACTATAAATTAATTATTATAATATAAAACAATAATAATATAAGAGCAAAATTCAAAATTCAAAAGAAAAAAAACCTGAGCCGAATTCTTCTTTAGAAGACTGGCAAGTAAATTTCGGTTCTCTGCATCTTGCCATAACCTAATAATTCCAAGAACAACTATCACGCACAGCTGTGCTTAATTAATCCATATCAGTAAAATCTTTAGCTCATAAAAAAAAAAGAGCAATGGAGCAAAACCGTTACGTTCGAACCAAAGAGCATAATCGCGTTTTGAATCACAAATCAACAGCAGCGTAACTACGCGACAAGATTAACTCGATGGATCCAAAAGCGATTCGGAGAAACGATTCGAAAAAAAAAGGAGAATTAATTAATGAAGCGCGTGAGCGCGTACGTACCTGCCAGCGACGTAAAGCCAGGCGACGCAAGAGAAGAAGGCCATGACGAGGGAGGATTTGGAGGTCGGAACGGGCTTCGATCTCCCTCCACCACCGCGCTTCGTCGTCGGTAACGTGTCCATCTCCGACCAACGCTCGCGAATCGTGGTGTTGCAAACAATCGCAGTTCGCAACTCGATCACTGCTCAATCACAGTGATAACAGACAAGGACTCTGTGTTTTCAATTCAACGTTTTCATTTCTTCTTCAATTCTAATTTGCAACTGATAAATAACTGATAAATATATAAATTTACATAACTATGTTATTTTCACTGCTACTGAGTTTTACTTTTGCTTACTTCCAATTTAAAGTTAAAATTTCCAGATTTTAAACTTCTTTTTTTATTTCTTATGTAAAACACACTTTCTACTTTCATTCGTAGTCATTTGTATAAAGAAGAGGGGCTGTTTGGCAAGCTGCTATCTAGAATGACTTATTTTAGTAAACTTTACCTACAAAAAATATTACTTCTATATATCATCTTTATTTTAGACGCGATTTTTAAATAATTATTATTATAAAAATATATCACATGTAACGATTTTTAATGACATTGGACTTTAAAACATGGAATTTAAAATTTTAGCCCTAGAGTATCCTACCACTTTAATGACATTGGACTTTGTAGGTTTTCTTAACTCTTATTTTGTCTCACTATGCCAAATTTCTTTGTACTAAATAAATGAAGTATAATTACTTTTATACGTTGTAGTAAACTTTTGAAAATGTTATTTTTTGAAATTATAAGAATTTTAAAATAAATTATAAAAACAGCTATAAATTTTAATATTTTTAAATTTATTGTAAAAAAACTTAAATAAAACTTGATTACTTAAATATTAATAGCATAATAAATTT
>Ga0123341_1004750_pt1 | contig 11992 bp, 13 predicted proteins | sample Turbeapinknodule_FD_89959 | JGI IMG/M metagenome (GOLD analysis project Ga0123341, IMG submission 89959) | Root nodule microbial communities of legume samples collected from Mexico - Turtle bean Mexico pink nodule | ecosystem: Host-associated > Plants > Roots > Nodule | place: Mexico: Nepantla... | reverse complement strand
TGGTCTTTCCTACCCATGGGTATCGGGGAACCGCACTGTGATTGCCTTGCCTTAATGATATTTGATCTTGGCGACGCCCTGGTTGGGCGACGCCTTCACCTAGGCGACGCCTCGCCTTGGCGATGCTTCCTCTTGGCGACGCTGGTACTTGGCGTCTCTTCACCTAGGCGACGGCTTGTGTAGACTTTGACTCCTGGCGTTGACTTTGACCTTGACTTTGTGAACGCCCGGATACGGGACTGTACAGATCCCTTGAAGAATTAGCAAGAACAATGCTAAGTGAATCTTCTCTTCCCAAGTATATTTGGGCTGATGCAGTTAACACCTCTTGCTATGTGATGAATAGAGTGTTAATAAGGCCAATCTTGAAGAAGACTCCTTATGAACTCTTTAATGTGATGAATACTACGTCTTAGTTCAATTAGTGTCTTCAAGGTTCAAAGGTACCACAAAGTCATACCTAAGAAATGCCTAGTTTAAGCCTTCCGGTTTTAAAAGGTTAATTGCTTTCTTTTATTGCTTTCAATTTCTTGCTTTTATTAGTGTTTACATCTTGTTGTATTTCTAATGATTTTGCATAGAGGGAAATTTGTGAAGTGTATTGGAATAATATATGGCTAAGAAAGGCTTGGTACTTAAGTGATCCTCAGTGGTCCATCTCCCTTTCCTAAGAAACTACCTAAAGGTGAACTTAGCTTCTCTCTTTGGGAATTGTTCTTAACACAAGCTTTTATCTTGTCTAAACATACTACTCACCTTAGTGAAAGTGACTTGAGTTCTACCAAGACTCTTTTAAAACAAATGGATCAAGATCTTCAGTCACTTCAACTAAGGCAATTACAACATGAAAATCAAATTATTAAAGAGAAAAAAAAGAAAGAAATTCTCATATTGCAATTTTAGAAGAGGAGATAAGAATGATCAGAGAAAGAGATGACTAAAATTGTAAAACTTAAAAATATTAACCCTCTGGTTCTAGTTCTAGTGATTTCCACTTTGAAGAAGGGGGTCTTAGAATACATGACTATTATCAACCTACACCTAGAAGAACTAGAAGATAAAGCACTAGAATAAAAGCCAGAGTTGACTTACCTTATTTCCATGGGAAGGAAAATTTTGAAATCTACTTAGATTGGGAAATGAAAGTAGAACAATTATTTTCCTGTCACCATGTTAGTGAGGAAAGAAAAGTACCCTTGTCAACCATAAGCTTTCAAAACTATGTTATGTATTGGTGGACAACCTTAGAAAGAGATAGACGCCTCCATAATGAATCTCCCATTACATATTGGAATGACCTTAAGAGAGCTTTGAGGTGTCGCCATATTCCTTCTTACTACAATAGGGAGTTAATGGACAAGCTCTAAATACTCCAACAAAAGCATATGAGCACGGAAGAATATAGGCAGAAAATGGAGTTGTATATGATGAGAAAATCCATTAGTGATATGAGTTGATTTTATGATTGCATATTTTTTTAGGTTTTTACTTGGTTTATGAGTTTTGATTTAGCAAGATATGGTGAGACTCAATGAAGATTTCCACTGGACAAGAACTTAACCAAGTGGTTAAGTAAGTGTGAAGAAACTCTTCAAACGAGCAAAGAGAAAACACAATTAAGATGAGGATGATGTTGAACACGAAAATAACGCAATCTAAGATAAAGATAAATGGAGGAATGGAAAAGGAGACAAAGGAAAAGAGTAATAGTAAGGAAGCTTATGGAGATGATGAAATTGGTGATTGAATCATGGCACTTGGAATGGGTAGAGTTCTGAGATGAGTGAGGAGGAGTCGCCACTTGAAGTATTCTCTACTCAAGATAAGACTCAAAAGGAGTTTGGAAACCACACAAGGAATCACTATGACAAAGTTTCTTGACTTCAATTTCAATGTGATTTTCAAGAAGGCAAACACCCTGTTTAATGATATCAGTTCCTTGGAAAGGAAGAGAGGAAGGGTAGAAGCGTAAATGACTACAAGCTTCTAGAAACTAGGTCAAATGCGAGCACATGGAGTGTGTTTGTAGAAGCTAGGTTAAGGTGGGCTTTGGCACGAACCCAATTTATGCTAAGTATACCCTAATCTACTGAAATAAAAAACAAGGAAAATAGTTGGTGCTCAGGTCCAATTATGTGTTTATTGGTTCAATTGGGAAAATTGGGATTGGGTTTCATTCTTCTTACTCTTTTGTATTTTGAAAATCATAATAATATTCTATCCTTTGATGTTGATGCCCATATAAAATTCATTTATATCGATTTCTCGCATATAAAATTATTAAGAGAGTCTCCTAAATATTGATTCCTCAAATACTTATAAAAACATTTTATCGTTACGATTAGATGTTGATAGCAATTAACATTTCAAATCTATTCCTATCATGCAAATATGTTAAGCATTATAATTTAGGTCAGAGACTTAGAAGTACTTTTCAGTCAAATCTAAGGATCAAAATCATGGTAAACAAGCTTTACGAAAAAAATGGCAATACCAATCAATCAAGAACATAATATTATATTTAAATACCACCTCAATACATAAGAGTTTGAATAAATTACTCTTAATCCTAAAGGGTAGAATTAGTCACTCGTGTTGGCCATTACAAGCATAGAAAGCAAGAAAAGAAGATCCAAGAGGCCTCCTCTAGGATTTTCCATCCCCTTCTATTCTCCCAATGATGTCTAGGGTCATGCCTCATATTTAACCTAGTTGGGCTTCGGCTAAGTGACTTCTCACCTAGGCGTGGTTGGGCTCACCTAGGCGAGTTGGATAAAAACAGGTCCAACGTCATTAGAGTGATCTCACCTGGGCATACTAAGCTCGCTTGGGCGAGATCCTTTGGAAGCTTTTGGCTTAGGCGAGTTTGGATGAGTGTTGGAACCTTCAAACATTCCCTTTTATCTTTGTATATTATCTTTCTGCCCTTTCATCTCCATGTTTCCCTAAAATTATGAAATTAACACATATTTGGGAATAAATAGTTCTTATTCATATTATAATCACAAATATGTATAAAGGTTTAAATTCATAAATTAGGGGTTATATGACAATTATTTTATCACTTAATATCCATAAGTGTAAGAATTGTAGGCCTAAAACAAGAGGGTGAATTGTTTTTAAACGTTTTTTGCAAACTTTGAAGGTATGGAGAAAGTCAATGAAGAATCAAAGCCAAAGGAATGAAAATGCTCAAGTTATAAAACTGTTTTAGTTGATTTCTAAAAAATTAATCGGTTGTTTTTTAGATTCAACCAATTGTTTTTATCTACAATTTATAAAAACAACTTAAAACATATATAATTGAGATTAGGGAAAGAGAGAATTACACAAACAAATTTATACTAGTTCACTCTTACACCAAGAGCTACATCTACTCCTCAGAAACCACTGGGTATTCCACTATGTAATCAACCACAAATTACAACCACACACACACCAAAGAAGTGATCTTGAACCCCTCAAGAACACACACTTCCTTTGGCAATACAACACACCACAAATCATAACAGTTTCTGACTCTGTGAACCATAGTTCTTTACAGAAATACAGATCAATAGAGAATAAGGAATGATCACACCTGATACAGATTAAATAAAAAAGATTACATAGCAGTCCTATTCCACTCATAGTAAGTTCAATCAAAGCCTGATGTATTGATATTTTCCCAATAATCCATCCATGTATTGTGATTTTCCATTAATTGAATGAAGTATTCTGAATTGAAACTCATTCTCTACCAAATCTCTCTTGCTAGTGAGCCTCTTTTGGCCTAGTGAACCTAGGAATGTTGGCCAAACCACCTTCAAGTCCTTTCGTTGCCTTGCTCAATTCTATTCCATAATCAAGAACTTGTATTGCACCAGGTGGACCAGAGCACATCAAAATCTTTCTTCCAACCTAAGTAAATTTTTCACAATTTTTTTTCTGTCAAGTCTTCTTCTTCACGTTTCATACCTATTCTTGGTTGTTTTTCCATAATTCTTTGCTTTCCATCGTTTATAATCATTTTTCACCAATTATAATTTGTTTCCACACTTTAAAAACAATTTTCCACTGTTTATTTTCATTGAAACCTTCATCAAACACTTTCATTTGTTGTCCATTGTCAAACCTTTTTTACTTCACTGTTTTGAGTTGTTTTTGTTGTTTTCTTCTTTTTAATTGGCTAATTTTGTGTTTTCTTTGATGTTTCAACATTTAATATCTCATATACACAATTTAAATGTTTACATTGCCTTTTGTTTGGTCCAAATTTCTTCAAATTGTTCACATATTCATAGGCATGCAATCTTGTCCAACACTGTTTTTGTCTTCAATGTTGCAGTTTGTTCTTGTTGTTCTAAGAAATTTAATCGATTGTTTTTGCTAATTTCTTGTTGTTTCACCATTTAATATGCGTTGTCTTTAATTTCATTGGTTAATCTTGACTTTTGTATAGTTTATTTTTGTTCAAGATCCATCAAACACTTTTTGCAACCTAACTTGTCCACACAGTGCCTGTTCTTGCTGTTTTCTTTTAATTTCGCATGCGTTCTTCTTATTTCTTGTGTTTCATTCTGTTTTTGTGAGAAATTAGGTGTTATCTTCCATTTCTAACCTTTGCATGTCAACTGTCACGTCCAAATATTACATAATCTTGTCAAACTTAGTCATGTATTGTTGTTGTATGCAATGTGTTTGCTAAATTTCTCTAGTGCACACCAATTGTTTGATAGAAGTCCTTGTTTTGTTTTTGCTGAGTCTTTGCTTTGGTATGTGTTGTGTTTCCCTATTCTTGAGTCTTGTAACTTGCTATTAGTTCATTAGTGAGTTTCTTTCATCATTTCCACTTATTTCGTGAAGTTTTGTCAATTGTTCTTTGATTCCTTTAGGTTTCTATTCAGTTTCCAAAATTATATGATTTACACATAGTTTTGAAAATTTATGTTGACCTTAATTCATATCCAAAGCTTGTGAAACTTTTTATGTAAACACCTTAACATGTTACCAATACTCAGTAAAAAAGGCATGTTCTAATTCCAACTACAACAAAAATTTATAAATTTGAAAAGCCAAGTCGTTTTTTTGTTTGAAAACTTGTCTAAGTGTCAGTTTTGCTCTTGGTTTTAAATTTTCTACACCTAATTCCCTTGGTGTTTTCGCATGAAACTTTTACCATATCTTTTTTCATATGTTACCTATCTTCAGTTATTTCAACTTACAATTAGATGAATAAAAATTACCATAAATTGTACAATCCAATCTGCCAGTTTTGAAACCAGTTTCTCCTTGGTTGCCAAACTATTTACATTTTTACAAATTTGGTTGATTTGTTTCTCTGGGTATACATATCCTTTTTCCCTCAAATTTGTGGCATTTTGTTCCTTTTTTTAGCTCAGAATATACCATAAAAATTTCAAATTCAAACCTTTGTGAAAACATATATATAAATTATGGAACACTCCGTGCTAGTTCCCTTTAGAATTTTTGTTTTAAAATCTTTTCTAGAGCTTTTCTTAGGTCCTTTTGCTTGTGCTGCCTTTTCTTGGTTTCCTTAATTTTTGCTTATATTTTATTGACTTTTTATTCTTGTTTATCACATCTTATTTCATTTGAGTTTAGCTTTTCAAATTTTATCTTTTCTTGTTTTATTTCTTGGCTTCCTTCATTACACAATTTTGGTGAGTTAATGGTTCTTGAAGTGGTGCGTCAAGAAGTGGGGTGGTTCAACTTTCCTGGGAATTCTACTTTGGTTGTCCAAACTCTCTACCAAGAAGAGAAAGAGGGTCCTAGAGAACTCTTTTCAGACTACTTCATTTCAAAGGAAGCAAATCAACACACTTCATTTACAGCTTTACCAAACACCATTGATTTCACCTGTAATTTTGTATCACAAAATTTTGTGTCTTTTACATTTTTGCTCGAGTAATTTATTTTCTTTTTCATTGTTTTGGAAAATGCTCCAATAAGCAATCCCACTGAACTTTGTAATAGTTTTATGTATTAGTGTGATAGTATGTTAGTGAGCTCTAAGTGTTCATTGCACTATTACCATAGGTCTCGCCTAACATTTGCATTTCTTCTTATTTTCTTTAATATTTTATTCTTTTATTTCTTTTTCTTGCTTTATAAGTTTTTGTGATACATGTATTCATTTTCTTGTGTTTATATAACATTTCTTTGGTTTTTAAGAGCATTTCTATATATACATATTTTTCCTGTTTTCCTTTTGAAGTTTTCTTTTGGAAACTTTTGTGAGATATCTTTAATGTAAGCTCTGGTTAGGAAAGTTGTGGTGTTGAACATTGGCTTTGATGTCTCCAAGTCTATGTGGATTGCTTGAAGACTTTGATGATGGGTTTCTGAGTGTGTTTTGGGTAGTTTGAATTTGTAATCCACTTATAGAATTGATCCAAGGTTATTTGATTTTAATCCTTTTGAAAAAGATGTGTTTTCAAAGAGAAACAGAAAAACAACCTGTTGATTTCTCATTTTAATCGATTGTTTTTCTCTCAACTTGTTTGAAGGGTTTTTAAACTGTTTGACTTTGGTTGACTTTGCTGTCAAACCAATTCAGTCAGTTGTTTCGAAAAATCAACCGACTGTTTTTTTGAAAATCCTTAACAAAATTCAGTTCAACTGATTCAATCTGTTTTGTTTGTTTTAAAATTGATTTGTCTTTTGCTTTAAACGTTTTTAATGACTGATTGAAGTATAAATAAGTGGTTATACTTGGTTGTTATGGATTCAAATTAACACTTTCAAAATCAGTTTTTCTAAGATTGCTTAAGGCTTTGAATTTTTTGCTAAGAGTGGAATATGATTGTTGTGTATTCCTTCAATCCAATTTGTGATTGTATCAGATGTATTATATTCCCTTCTTCCTTGATAATTGTATTTTTGTATTGGTGTTGCCAAGAAGTGTTGTGTGTTCTTGAGGGGATCATTATCAACATTCTTGGTATGGTTTTTGCCAAGGAGTGGTGTGTGTTCTTGAGGGGTTCAAGAGCATCACTCTTGGTGTGTGCAGCTTGTAATCTAGGGTTGATTACATAGTGAATTCTCAGTAGTTTCTGGGGACTGGATGTAGCTCAGGTGTAGAATTTGCAAGGATTTTGGTTAGAAACTTTTTGGAAAGAAGTGGTTTCTTTGGAAAATTTTGAAGGAGAATGTTGAGTATAAATTTTGTATGCATCCTTCCTAGAAGAGTTGTAGAAACCATCATCATGAGTATTTTTTAAAGTTGTTTTCAAAAGGTGTGATTCCACCTTGATGGCTAGGTGAACCACTTTCTTTAAAGAAGAGTACTCATGTAATTTTACAAAATCTATAATTTCTCTTCTTAAACCACTTACAAACCGGTTTATCTTTGACTCTGCATTATCATGCATATTCATTTTAGTCAAAGTTGTTTCAAAATCTTTAAAGTATTCATCTACCATTATATGTCCTTGATGAAGCCTTTGGAACTTCAACAAGTGTCCCTTCCTAGAAGGAAGAACAAACCTTGCGTGCATGCATGCCTTTAAATCATACCTAGAGACCACGGGCGGCCTCTTGTTTAGCCCAATGTCCAATACAAGATGGTGCCACCATTGGTTGGCATAGTCTAAGAAAACTCAAGAAGCTAACCTAACCTTTTGGTCTTCGGTGACCTTATACACATGAAGAATATGTTCAACCTTAGCTTCCCAATCTAAATACAAAGAAGGATGATTAGACCCATGAAAACTAGGTAACTTTACAAAATTAAAAGAATGTTGTTGTTGTGGTTGGTGATGATGGTTCTTTTTTGAAAAATTGTGCAAACTCCTTTTGTCTTCATCTTGTTGATGTTGCTTTGCATGAACATCTTCTAGTCTTTGCAATCTTTTGGCAAGTTGGCTTATTTTATCATCTTTATGGAAAATTTGGTTTTTGACCTCCACAAGTTCTTCCAAAAGGTGAGCTTTGTTATAGGATTTAGTTTTGTAAGATGCAGCACTTGAAATATTATCCATAACAACAAACAAACACAAAACACAAAGAACAAACAATTAAAGAAAACTTTTTAGAATAAAAGAATGCTTACTGCAATAGGGAAAAAATTCACTCAAACCACTCCAAGAAAAAAATATTCTGTCCTTAACCAAGTCTCCTTGTGGATTGGATGAGCTTCAAGTGAAAAATGCCAAAGCAAACTACACTTACTCAAAGAACAAATCACCACAAAACTTTAGGAAACAAGAAAAGATAAGCAAGAAAAGGTGTAAACAAGAAATGGTTAAACCAAAACATAATAAAAGATATGACAAAACTTGGAGAATAATATGAAATGAAAAAGACAAGCAAGAAAAGTAAGGCACTCAATGAAAAACTAGCACACAAAGGAATCCTAAAGAATAGTACTAGAATAGATGAAGAAAACCAAAAAACAGTACTACTGGAATTTGTGTAAAAATTGTGCGTGACTTGAAAACATTATCTGGAACGAGATAATTCAAACTGGAATTTGAAATTTAAACCACTGAAAGTTCAAGATCTTATCTCAAAATAGGCATTGGAATCACACAAAAACAGTTCGCCAATTAATTGTGATAAATTTTTAAAAATCACTGCCACTCACTGTTTTTCAAAGTCATATTTTTGCACTCTGTACGTATTTGATTTATCATTTCTTTTGTATATTTAATTTTGTTACACTTATTTTTTTCACTCTTTTATAACACTTCAAAATACTAAAATCCAGAGTTTCAAATTTTTTTCCAACAAAATTAATTTTCATAAGCAATTTCAGTCAGCACAAAAACTGGAAAACAGAGAAACCTATGCTGGAATTAAAAAACAGAATTAAGAGACTTCAAAGACACAATAAAATTGATGTATATGAACTTATATAGATCTAATACACAAGCATGACCTCAAAACTAAAAATAAAATGCACCAAAGGATCAAAAACAGAAATAAAAAAACTGCACTCAAGTAAAAATCAAGCAACAAAAAATTAGCAAAAAAAGTACTACATAGAAGTGATAACATTATAAGAGAAACATGACCCTGACAAAACATATATGGATTTAAAAAGAAAAATTGCCCAAACACAATGAATTTTACCAATTAAAAAAAGAAATTAAGACTCAAATAAAACAAAAACAGAATCACTTAACACAAAAACAGAATTAAAGTGCCAATCAACTAAAAATTTTTTTTGCACACAGCCATAACTCTAGATAACACATGATGTGAGTTGAATAAAGTATAGGCACTTTTTAGAATATGAAAACAACAATATATGTGAAGAAAGACAACAATTAAGAGTTATAAACAAGGACAAATAATTAGGTACAGGTGGAGGAACTTAAGGAATCATCATTGAAGTACAAAGCCTTCTAATACATGAACCAAACTCAAGAATGAATGCCATTCCACATTGAACCGAAACAACACAAGGAATTGAAAACACAAATACCGAACCAAATTAAGCTACAAGTGCAAAATTGAAAAGGAAACACAAGAACAACAAGATTAATCGGTGGAAATTGAAGAACAACACAAAAGGAACAAAAACAACCGATTGGAATTGTTAAAACATGATTCAAAATGGAAATAGAGATGGAAAGAATAAGGTACTTAGTTGGATGAAAACTTGGAGGAGATGGACACACCACTTGGATGGTGAAAGGTCCGAGATGAGTACAAGTTGCCGCCACTTGTAGCCCTCCAAAGCTCACAAGATAAGACTAGAAAAGGAGATCAATTCTCTCACAATTCTCTCTCAATTTGAGTAGAGTTTCCTTTCTTCAATTTCTAATTTTGCAATTACATGAGCACTGCCTCTCTATTTATAGTAGAAGAGGGTTGAAAATGAAAAGGCACAATTCAAAAAACTAGACTATTCAAAATTGCCGCCAAAAGAAGTCACATGAGAAGTGTGACTTGTTTTCCTACTTTGGCACCTCCTAAAACTACATCTACACCTACTCTTTATGTCACATGGAAGGTGTGACTTTGTTTTGTACATTAGCACCTGTTATTTAATATCTACATCTTCCTTTTAAAGTTCTACTAAAAACTTCACAAAAGCAATTACAAAAAGAGACATCCATTGATGCTCATTTATTAATGCTTGGCCATGCTTCTCATGGGTTGGGCTTGGGCTTCTTGGGCTTGGGCTTGGGCCTCATCTTTTGAAAAGACTAATAAGAAGAACTTTATATGGTTTGGCCCTTGTCCATTCCTCCTATTAATGAGATCTTTATTTGCTTGTTGAGATGACCTTTCAAGTGTATCATCCTTGGTCATCTTCATGTATTTTTGATTCTCATCACAAAGGGAACTTGGTTAGAAGAAGTTCCCAGAATCTTGTGGGCCTATCACACCACCTTGCAATCAACAACCAAAGATGATACAATCCAAGTAAACAAGGAGATGACTGGTGTGAGTTGATTTTAGGATTGCTCATTTTAAGGTGTGACACTTTACTTAGATTGATATTTTAGCAATGTAAGAGGGAAAACCTTAGGAAAATCCCCACTGGACATTAACTTAACCAAGTGGTTAAGTAGATGTAAAGGTTCATTTCACAAAGGCAAAGATCAAGAGACAAGACATGGTGAGAATGAATGCAAAACTCAATTGATAAAGACAAAACCGAAAGCAATACAATGAAGGAAACAAAGACAATGAACATAAAATGGAAGGCGAAAATGAAAGAGAATGGAAGAAGGAAAGTTATGGAAAAGGAGAGTGATGATCACACCACTTGATGGGTGGTAACCATCAAGATGAGTGGAAGGCCACCACTTGAGAGCTTCATTCTCATCAAGATAAGACCAAGGGAGAGGAGATAACACTCACTCAAGCTCACACAAATTGTGTAGAGTTTCTTTACTTCTCAAAATTCAACATGTAAAATACAATGGGTAGGCCTCCTATTTATAGGGGAAGGAGCCTTGGAAAACAAGCAAGAGGGGTAGGATGGGAAAAGGAAAAAAAGGTGTTGCCTTAGGGTTTGACTAAGTTAATCCCGCATCCTAGGCTTGTCCTTTTAGAAACTAGGTCAAAATGTCTTCCTAAAGGGCTAGGAACAAGCTAAAATGATACCTACACCCCTTATTATGCTAAAGGCACCTTATTCTAGCATATCTTTGCTATTTGGACCCCTAAAGTGGGCCCAATTTATTTACATTACTTTTCTCTTGTGGAAAAGACTAGAAGGAAAAACGTCTGATATTCTGGTTATAGCTTCTTCTTTTGCTGATGCTTTCTCGAGTTTTGGTGGAGTCGACTTGTATACTGAGATGACTAACCTTTTTGTGAGATGCTTGATGTGTCCTTAGTCATCTACTGGTTGCTTTGGTTTTTATCATGCCCCCAGGTTGGAAAGAATTCGTCCTCAAATTTAGAACTCCTTGAAATAACATAGTTGCTTTGTTCCTAGAGAAGATATTTCTAAGTTTAGGATGTGAAACAAATTTATGTTTATCAAGCTTGGGGAGTTCACATGGGTGAATTGTAGATGCAAACCATGGTTTTAGAGAATGTTTAGGGAAGAGATGATTTGTTTGTGAAACTCTTCTTAGAAGTGGATAACCTTTAGGAGGTTTTTAAAGATCATCCCTAAACTTCTTTAACAAAGATGTCAAGTATTTAGAATTATTTGGGAATGAAAAAGAGAAGGAAGAAGTATACCTAGGAGGTGCAGTGATTTTCGTACGAGTCAACAATATGAGACCCACTTTACTTTCCTCTTCTTTTTCATTTTCTTTTTTTGCTTTTCTTTTAATTTGGTCTTGATTTACTCCTTGTAACATTGTGATTCTTTTATTTGGACAATTGGCATTTGTGTTCCCGAAACCTAAACATTTAAAACATTTTGTGCTTGAAGTTTTTGTGGGTGACTTAGGGTTAGAGGTAGAAGGATTGTGTTTAAAAACTTTTTGGTGAGAAGTGGTTTCTTTTGAAAAATTGGAAGGAGAAGTTTTTGTAGAATTTTTGTTTGTATCCTTCCATGAAGATTTGTAGAAGCCAT
>Ga0123341_1004749_pt1 | contig 11993 bp, 15 predicted proteins | sample Turbeapinknodule_FD_89959 | JGI IMG/M metagenome (GOLD analysis project Ga0123341, IMG submission 89959) | Root nodule microbial communities of legume samples collected from Mexico - Turtle bean Mexico pink nodule | ecosystem: Host-associated > Plants > Roots > Nodule | place: Mexico: Nepantla... | reverse complement strand
TTAATGATCAAACATTTATTAAAACAAAATAATAGTATAAATATAATTTAAGAGGATGTTAAGAGAAAAGTTATAGAATGGTCCCCTAATTAGGAGTGGAGAAAGAGTAGTAGTTATTCTAGCCCAAACACTAAACTTCATACAGATGGACTTGGACCATGATGTACATGCAAATGCTTTTATACAAAAGATAATTTAAACATATGATAGCAAAAGCATTTCACCTAAATAAAAGAGTACTAGTTATTCTATTCAGATATATGCACTTGTCGGCACCAAGTGATTCAAACAAAGTTCATTTATCTATAGCAGAAAATACTTACCATGCACAATTAGTCTACTGCAGCAAAGCAAAAGAAAAGTCGATACAGTGGTGCTCAACAACAAAAATGGCTACATAGAGCAAACTACGGTTGCTTCATTTACCTAGCAGACACATTCCCTTCCTAGCTATAACTGGAACTACAATAATTTAAGGCACATCCCAAACAAAGTAGAAAAATTTGGTTTTGGGATGTTTATTAATTATCCAGTCCCAACACCTACTTGTGCAAAGCACTTTATATAGTGTACCAATCTATCTTTGAAAATAATACTAACTCCTTTGTAAAAAGGAAGAAGGTGTGTGTTTTACATAATGGTCTTAAGTATCTTAAGTATTGTTTGGAGGTTTTGTCTTGATTCTTGGATTAAGTGACTTTTAGGAGGAGTTTTTGTGAAGTGAAAATGATTATCTTTGGTTTTTTTGTTGAGGTATAGTGGGTTACATGATTGTTGTGTTAGTTGTAAAGAAGGGTCTTTTAAGTTCTTCTTGTTGGAGATTTGTGCTTGTTGGTTTGTTCATGTTTTATGTTCTTTTGGATTTTGATGTGTTGATATACTCTGGTTGATCTTTGGTAGGTAACGAGAACCCTCCACGGACAAAATTTTGTTGATGGAGAGATTTTCTTTTCCAAAAACTATTGAAAAAAAAAACTTCCTCCCCTAGGTAAGTGTTATGCATTAATTTATAGGCAAAGCTTACATAATAAGAGTTGATTTACCATTCCTCCATTTTGACTAGTCTTCAATATCTTTGATTAGTTGTATTTCTGATAGAACATGCATCATAATGTTTAGCTGGTTAAGTTTCCAATCATATCAGTTCCTCCTCCAAACCAATTTCTAAGTCCATACACCATTAGTTCACTTTCCAAGCTCATCGACCTTAGCCTTAAAGTTTGTGTGATTATTGTACACTATCTCGGATATGTAAATCAAAACTTCACTATTTAAAGAAATTTCATTTCACAAATAATCATATATTACACACAAATGTATTTTTTTTGTAAGAGACTTGAGATAATTCAAATACTCCCATATTTATACGTTTTTTTATATAAAAAAACACACAAATGTGTGAACAGTGGTGCATAAAGGCTTAAAAACGACGACTATTTTTATTATAAAACAACGACTTTCTAGTCACCTTTGATGTACATGTAGTCTTATGTCCAACAGAGAAGAAGGCGACTACTTAGCCGCCTTCTTAGATTCAGACAAAGAGAGCGGCCATGGTAAAAGCCGCCCTTATAAGTTGTACGCATTCAAACAAATAGGGCAGTTTTTACCATAACCATCCTTATAAACCATTCTGAAGCATATAAGAAGGCAACTATTTACCATAGTCGCCCTTATAAATCTTTGCGCTGCATCTAAGAAGGCAGGTATGGTAAATAGTCGCCCTTGTAGATGGTTATTTTTTTAGTACATTCTGTTTAATGTTGATTCCCATCTAAATTGACATATGCAATTATAACTCAGCCAGACAAATACATAAATTCTACCAGTAGCTCACATTGGCTCGGTTGGCCAATGATATCCTCCTCTGATGTTGTAGGATCCACACAACTCCCCTTTGTGCTCTTGGGAGCGGGACTAACTAGCGCCTTAGCCGGGTCAGCACAAATTTGTTACGATAGAAACTCCTGTCGCAACTCTAGCTACATCGGTTCAGCCTCCTTTCTCATCTCCTCCATTAATTATGGACGTATCTTATTCGTCATTTCTGCTTTGGTCTGTGTGGTGGGGGAAGAGGATGAGTGTCGTGGTGCAGCTCCGAAATATAGTTTAATTCCAACCCTTTTTTCCAGCTGCACGACCACAGTGCTCAGGTCGTCCAATTGCTTTAGGTACAAAAATACCTTGGGAGCTTTGCTCAACCAAGGAATCCTGCAAGAGACCAAAATCATATAAGTTTTTAATATAATTAATGCTTTAAAATAAATGCAAAAGAGGATAAAAATAACTTACAATTTTTTCTGAAACTATCCGTGATTGCTCAAAACTAAATGCACCTGACTTTTTAATTTGGGTCATCTTTCATTTTCCGTGGCGGCAAGGTGGTGATAGAGGTGAAGTGACCCCTGTATCAATCTCAGGCGGCAAGGTGCTCCTTTTCCACCATCAGTGATTGCTCAAACTTTCGATACCCCAAATGAAACAGTACGTGCTGGGTAACATTCTTTAATGCTATGTCTTGAGCTTTCTTCTGACAATCCTATCATAAATGAATTAAACAAAGTTAATTAAATAATATTACGTTATTAATGTTATATAAATAAAAATAGTTAAGTAACTTCGCTTACCTTCCACGCTTCGCATTCACGACTTTGAACAAAAAGATGTCATGTCTCTTCATCAGTATGTTTGTACTTTAAACAAGGATTTTCGCCATTATACTTGTCAAAAATATATTTCTTCGTCAATGTTGACTAAAACTGACGGAATTTAATTCTGATATTGGATATGATTTTTGATCGAAGCGGTTCCACATTAGGGATTTCAAAATTTGATTGCAAAATAATATCATCAAACTAAATTTGATCAATGAATATTAAAAAGCATTATATGATAACAAAAATCATGCAAGCTTACCCGAACATCCTCCCAGAGCATCATTTGATCGACCTCTAACACTTCATCCCATTAATTAATCAAAATGGAGAGTCTCTCACGAGAAACAACTCCAAGATAGCTATTAAATGTCTCAGCATTAGGACCAAAAGCCACTCCAGTGTTGACGTCAATGTCAATAGGTGTCTTCTCACCAGCAGCACGTCTCAATGAGAGACACTTGAATCTAGTAGGTCCTCTGCTGGCTCGTCCGGATCGAGGTCTGATTGAAGTTTAATCGCCAGCCATATTTGTGTTAAAAAATTAGGTAACAAACATTAGTTAATCTGCATCGAAAGAAAATCATATAAAACAAATACATAAAATTCTAAATTCATATTATGAAAAATATTTCTAAATTTATTACCATAGTGGGTTGAATGTTCATATGTAAATTCCTTCCCTGTGGTCTTTACAAGTTGTATGTACATCATCAACTACATCATCGTCTTTAGTAGAAGAAATTCTACAGTCCATTCAAGAACGTCTGCAATGTATTCAGGTCCAAATGGAGGACAATCACACCTGCCTAGCAGCCATGGAGGCACATAATGATTTTATTCAATCCACCCTCACTTTTCTCATGAATCAAATCCCCTCCACAAACCACAATGGAAACACGGGTCACCCCCCTAGCGACACCCATTACAATGGTAACCAACAAGCTATTACTAATAACCCCCTCCCAGTATCCGGCCACCCAAGTTGCAGCCAGCCTTCTTTGAAAGCCCTGAACCTCTAGATTGGATCTTCCAAGCAGACCAATATTTTGCTTTTTATCAAATTCCACCTTAACAAAGGGTTTCTATGGTAGCTTTCCACATGAAGGGAGAGGCTCTCAGCTGGTTTAAATGCTTGCATCAAAACAACCTTATCACAGACTGGACGTCTTTGTCGAGCCTTGGAACTACGTTTTGGACCGTCCACCTACACTAACCACCAAGCAAAATTATTCAAACTCCAGCAAATCACCACGGTAACAAATTATCAATCCCGGTTTGAGAAATTATGTAATTGCATAGTTGGACTCTGCCCTAATATTATACTTAATTGCTTTATTTTGGGGCTCCAACCTAAAATTTGCAGAGAACTCTCTATCCTCTACCCATATTCAGACTCTCAAGCCATTGGTCTAGCCAAACTCATTTAGGACAAACATCACGACTCCAAACCTAGACCCCAACGTTTTTTTACCCCCCAAACAACCCATCCTACCACCAACTTCCCCATATTGGCTAGCAACAAATCCACTATTAACCCTCACATAAATCCTCCCTTTCCCAATAAACGCCTCACACCAAACCAATTGCAAGAATGTCGTGCCCTAGGTTTATGTTACAACTGTGATGAGAAATTTACCCCGGGGCATAGATGCACCACTTCTCGTTTTCTACTTCTTTTAGATGCCTCTGACCCAGCCTTAGAAACCATAGACAATGCACCTGCAAACACCAAATGCCCAATCACCATCCATTTTCATTTATCACCCCAAGCCCTCACGGGCAACATATCTCCCAAAACTCTAAAATTCATTGACCTAATCCACAACCTTCCTGCCATTGTTCTCATAGATTCAGGTAGCTCCCACAACATTCTCCAGCCTCGCATTGCTCACCACCTCCACCTACCCATTACACCAAGCCTCTCTTATCAGTGATGGTAGGCAATGGTGCCTTCATACAATGTCAAGGTATATGTCCCTTGGTGGATATCTCTCTTCAAACTTCTACATTCACCGTTCCTTTCTACTTATTACTTATTCAAGGAGCATATGTAGTTTTGGGTATTGAATGGTTGCACACTCTCGGACCTATTGAATGGTTTCACCCACCAAAACCAACAAATCACCCTACAAGTTGCCACTCTATCTACCGCAACTTCAACCACCTACCACCAATTTTGTCAATACCTATCCACCAACTCCATTGCATCCCTTCACCTGCTTTCAATTAACAACAACCCAATTCCACCAATGTCCTTGGACTCTAACCTACAAAACCTTTCATCTCCATTATATTCCCTTCCTTTTCCCATTCAGCCCATTCTCCTACAAAACAAAATAATCTTTCAAAAACCTTGAGGTCTACCACCACCTAGACCACATGACCACCACATACCCCTTCTCCCTCATACCCCACCCATTAATGTTAAACCCTATCGCTATCCCTACTCCCACAAGGAAGTTATAACTCAAATCATCTCTGAAATGCTTCAAGAGGGTATCATCAAACCCAACACAAGCTCTTTCTCTTCCCCAGTGCTCCTCACAAAAAACAAGATGGTACTTGGCGCTTTTGTGTTGATTACAGAGCCTTAAATGCAACCATCATCCATGACCGCTTCCCCATTCCTACCTTCGATGAATTGCTCGATGAACTAGGCTCAACTACTCATCCCTCAGGATACTCACAAATCAACTTTTAGAACCACTGATGGACATTATGAATATTTAGTCATGCCTTTTGGCTTGACTAATGCATCCTCCACTTTTCAGGCAGCCATGAATGGCCTTCTCAGACCTTATTTACGACGGTTTGTCATAGTTTTTTTTTATGGTATTTTGATTTATAGTCCCAATTTGAAGGAACCTATTGTGCACTTACAAATTATCTTAGAAGTTTTACACACTAAGAAATTTTTTGCTAAGTTAACTAAGTGCAGTTTTGCCACTTCTCAAGTCATTTATTTGGGTCATATCATTTCGGCTAAAGGAGTAGCATCTGATCTAAAAAAAAAATTATTTCCATACACAATTGGCCTCGACCACGTTCACTCACGGAATTGCGGGGTTTCCTCGATCTCACAGGATTTTATAGAAAGTTTGTTTATCACTATGCCACTCACGCCGCTCCTCTCACTGATTTGTTGCATAACCAAAAAATTACATGGAGTGTCTCGGCTCAGGAGGCCTTTGCAGAATTAAAATTATAAATATCTCAAGTTCCTACATTACACCTATCGAATTTCTCCCTGCCATTTGTTGTGGAGACAAACGTGTCTGTAGTAGCCGTGGGGGTCGTGCTCAGTCATAAAGGGCACCCGCTATCCTTCTTCATCAAGAAGATGTGTCCAAGGCTCAAAGCATCATTAGTGTATGTCTGAGAGATGTATGCAATCACAGAAGCAGTTAAGAAATGGTGTTAGTACTTGTTAGGCCAACACTTCAAAATAATCACAGACCAAAAAAAGTTTAAATACACTTCAGTCCCAAACAATCCAAACACCAGAACAACAAAAATGGACATCAAAGTTACAGGGATATAACTTCCAAATACTATATCGACCTGGTAAACAAAATGTCGTTGCAGATGCTCTCTCACGCCAAGACACAGGGTCACCTTCAATGTTGCTCGCATTATCATCACCAATACCATTGTTTGAAGAGTTACAAAAATTTTACTCCACCATAGAAAGCACAAAATTAGTTGACACTTGCACTAAAGATACACAAAACCTCAGTCTCTTCTCGGTCCATCAGGGTCTACTTTTCTTTGGCCAACAAGTTTTTCTTCCTACTACCAACAATTTCAGAAATTGCATCCTCCAAGAATTGCATGAAACAGCCACAGCTGGTAATTCCAACATTAAACCCACTCTTGCTCGCAGTGCTGATAAATGCCTAATTTCTGTAATATTTCATATTAAAATATAGGCACTTATGAGTATTAATTGCTAATTTCCATATAAAATAATCCCTAATTTATGAATTTAGACCTTTTTTACATTTTTATGATCTTTAATTGAATAAGAGCATTTTATTCCCAAATTTGGTGTTAATTGCAGGTTTCTCGAGAAGAATGGAGATTTGGACTAAAGAAGAATGATATATGCTAAAAGGAGAAAGATGGAAGGCCCAAAATGCACAAAAGAGAGAAAAAAAAAGTCCAACTCAACGGCGAGAATGCATCAGATTAATTGGGCTATTTTTATGTTTTTATCATTAAACCCATGAGTGCAACACAAGAAATCACCTAACCCTAGCAAATTAGGTTAAATAGGGACCTATAGGCACAACCCTAGTGTGCCAGATTGATAGGAAAACACCATTGAGTGATTTGTAACCAATTGGGAGAATGGAAGGTGTTAGAAGTATGTGTGGCTAATTCTACCCTTTGGGATTGGGAGTAATTTGTTCGAACTCTTATGTATTGAGGTGATATCTAAATATGATATAATATTTTGTTCTTGATTGATTATTGGTATTGTTGTTTTGCTTCTAAATAGTTGTGATAGTTTGAGAATTTTAAATCTGACTAAAAGGTATTTTTAGGGTTTTGACCTAAACAACAATACTTAACATATTTGAGTGCTAGAAATAGACTTGAAATGTCAATTTCCATTAACGTCTGAGTGTGATTCTAAGTTTTTTTTATAAATATGCGAAAAATTGATATTTAGGAAACATTCTTAAGAATTTTATATGTGAGAAATCGATATAAATGAATTTTCTACAGGCATCAATTTCAATCAAAGAACTTAATATTAATATGCTAATCAAAATACATGAGAGTGAGAAAGATGAAACCTAATCCCTATTTTTCCAATTTGAAACAACTAATTCTTTGTCTTTTTTCTTATTGATCATTGCCAACACACTTTTTATTGTTCTGTTTTATATTTAGTGATTTTTGTACTTGATAATTCAACTGTTCCTTGTGGAATCGATATCCGTCCTTAAGCACAAATTATTACTTTTGACAATGCGGTGCACTTGTCATAGAAATTCATCAACTGTTGTTGCATTCTACAGGTTGGGGTGGACTAGAGATGTCAAGAACTACGTTCAACAATGTCCCACGTGTCAATGCAACAAGTATCTGCCAACAAATCCCCCAAGGGTTACTCCAACCACTCCCATTACCAGATCAAGTGTGGGAAGATTTATTAATGGATTTTATAACGCACTTACTAGCCTTAGTAAGTCACTCTGTGATATGGGTCCTTCGTGACCGCCTCACGAAGTATGCTCACTTTGTGGCACTACCCACACAATTCAATGCCCAGCAACTTGCCAAGTGATTCTCAGTAGAGATTTTTCCGTCTTCATGGACTGCCAAAAACCATTATCTCAAATCCAGATCCCTTATTTGTCAGTACATTTTGGAAACACCTATGCAAGGCACAAGGCACAACATTAAAATTTAGTTCCGTTTACCATCCGCAAACAGACGAACAAACAGAAGTCCTTAATCGAAGTTTGGAAGCCTACCTACAATGCTTTGTTGGTGATCACCCTCACAGTTGGTTCCAATATCTCCATCTGGTGGAACTTTTGCACAATACGACATATCATTCCGCCATTGGCACCTCTCCGTTCCATTCTTTGTATGGAAGACAACCTCCCACCACCTTAGATCTGTTACACAGTCCACACTCAGGCACCACCATTGCAGATTTGTTGCACCAATGCACGCTGGTTCTCCATGCCCTCAAACAAACCCTTCGCCGAACACGTCAATGAATGTGCAACAAGGCCAACCGTCACCGATCCGAACGCTCTTTTAACCTAGATGATTGGGTATGGATATGTCTTCAACCTTACCGCTAACAGTCGGTGGAACTTCGTCCATGTTCAAAGCTCGACTTTCGTTACTCGGGTACTTACCAAGTGCTTCGCCGCATGTTGTGGCCTATGAACTCCGTTTACTAGCCACCTCACGAGTACACCCAGTACTCCATGTATCCCTCCTCCGTGTTTTCAAAGGAACCCATGTAGCCACTGAACTTAACCCACCCTCTCACGTGGATACTAACTTTCAAAATCCTTTGAATCCGCAATTAAGTCACTCACATAACCCTCAAAGACTTTCAAATGACCAACCACTTCACTCACCTAACTCTAAAGCCCTTTCAAATGAGAAATTAATGCCCCCACCTAACTCTGCACCACTTCACTCACCTAAAGCACTTTCAAACCCGTAGTTAATGCGCCCACCTAACTCTGTAAAATTTTCAAACCCACCATTAATTCACTCACCTAAAGATTCCCAACCCCAACACCTCACACCTAACAATTCTCCAACCTTCCAAAATAGTGCACAAACAAGCCAACCCAATGTTCACCCATACATCCTCATTCCTAGCCCAATAACTGCCCTTCGACCCAAAGCAATCCAACCACTCACTTTGAGGACAAAGTGCTTGAACCGGTGAATGTGTTACAACTTGGCCCAACAACAATAGGCCTAAATGTCATATTACTAAAACCAAATGGATGGAAGATTACATTATATAATAAACCAGGTGTTATTAGAAATATTATGAAATAATGTAAGGCCCATTTGGCCCATAGAACTCCTATTTAGGACTGAATTCAACAGTAATGAAGAGCATAGAATTTTGATGTTACCTTAGTGTTCATTAATTTTATATAGCTGTAGAAAGAGTTTATTAGTAACCATTCAATAAAAAATAATTTCACTAAGATTAATCCAACATTAATATGGAAATTTCCTAAAGAAACCTTTTTAACTTCTAAAAAATGAGTTTTTATCAATTATTTTTTCATTGATTATTAATGGAACCACCTCATAATATGTAGTTTTAAGTATAATAAAACTAAAATAAAAAATGTATTTAAAAATCAAATTATTATTCTCTAAATTACTAAAATTACTTACAAATTCTATATGTTAGAAAGGTTAGGTTTATGTGGCAAATGGATTCATTGGATAAAGTGTTGCTTAGAATATGTTTTTGTGTTGGTGATAGTGAATGGTAGTCCAACTAAGGAGTTTTTCCCAAAGAAGGAGCTTCGTCAAGGTGATTTGTTAGCTCCATTTTTGTTTCTTATTGCGGCATAAGGTTTGGCAAGTGTGTCAAGGATGGCAGTAGAGAAAAATTTGTTAGATAGCTTGGAAATTGGAAGGGCGAAAATGAAGGTAAACATGTTATAGTACGCTAACAATACCTTATTTATTTGTGAAGCCAACACTAAAAGTGTCTTCTGTATCAAGGCGATTTTGCATTGTTTTGAACTTTCTTCTGAGCTTAAAGTGAATTTTTTTTGAAGAGCAGAATAGGTGGGCTGGGGATTGATCAGTTACTGCTCCAGCGTTTTGCGGTGATTCTTAATTGTGATGTGATGGTAACTCCTTTCGTCTACTTGGGTATACCGGTTGGGGGGTGCCGCAAGAGATGAGCGTTTTGGGGTGGGATGGTAGCGAGACTTAAGACTAGGTTGTGTAGGTGGAAAGGCAAGTTTTTGTCGTTGGCTGGGAGGATTTGTCTAATTAAGTCAATACTTTCTTTTATCCCGCTATTTTATATGTCTTTATTCAAAATGCCCTTAGTGGTGGCAAACGAGTTAGTAAGGATTCAAAGGAATGTTCTTTGGGGGTGGGGTTTTGACGGAAGAAAGATTGCTTGGGCTTCTTGCAAAAAGGTTTGTGAGCCCCGCAAGGCTAGGGGTCTTGGAATCATTGATTTGAAGGTTTTTAACACAGCTTTGCTAGGGAAGTGGATTTGGGGGATGGGATTGGTTAAGGGTGGTCTATGGAAGGAGATTCTTGAAGATAAATATGGAGGTTGGAGAAGTTTGAGAGAGGGAGGGAAAAATTGTAGGGGATCTCTTTGGTGGAAATATTTGAAGGAGGTGTGGTCTTCGGAGGGTTGGGGAAGGAATTTTGAAGATGCTTTCAAGTGGAAGATTGGTGATGGAAGGGAAGTTTCCTTCTAGGAGGACAATTGGTTGAGTTGTGGTGCTTTGAAGAGAGTCTTCTCGAGGTTGTTCTCACTGAGCTCATCCAAAACTACTAAGGTGGTTGAGCTTGGAGTCTGGACTAATGGTGTTTGGGTTTGGCATTTAGCATGGCGAAGGAGTTTCTTCGAATGGGAGAAGCCTATGGTGAGTCATTTTTTCCAAGTTATGCAAGGGTTGGGGTTGGATTTGGAAGAGGAGGATAGTTGGGTTTGGAAGGTTGGGAAGTTTCAAACATATACGGTTAACTCTTCCTATGTTTCTTTAAGGAGGGATCAAGAAGGGGAGAAGTCTTATGCATACAATAAGTTTTGGAGGTGTAAAGCTTTGTCTTCTGCATTGATCACTGCTTGGAGGGTTTGGAGAATAAGATTGCTACTGGGGTCAATTTGGAAAGGCGTGGGATTACAATCGAAAGTCCTTAGTGTAGTTTGTGCGAGTTAGAGGAGAAGTCTTGCCATCACTTATTTTTCGAATGCAGATTAGCTTGGCTTGTGTGGAGTCAATGCTTTGCTTGGCTTGGAGCGACGACCGTGTTTCACAATGATCCTTTGTTAATTTTTTTATAGTTTAGGATGTGCAATATTTCTGATTCAATTCATGAAGTCTGGGGAGCAATTTGGGATGGAGTAGTAAGTGAAATTTGGAAACACAAGAACAATGTCATATTTAATAGGGGTGTGGTTGATGAGTTTGAATTGTTTGCGTTAATTCAAGTAAAGGTTTGGTCTTGGATTACTTCCAAGTCATGTTTTGTTTCGTCCTCTTACTCTGACTGGTGTATGGACCATTTGGTGTGTACGAGGTTGGTTTCTTGATATTGTACCTTGCGGGTTTCTATTTTTGTTGGTTTTTGAGGTTTTTGACAGGAGAGTTGGTCTGTTGGCCGCTGGAAGTGTTTCTGGCTGTTAGGGAAGATTAATACAAACTTTTTGTATAAGGACTGGACTAGCCCTAAAGTAGTTCATATTTATTGATTCTTTATTGTTGATAAAAAAAACTTACTAATTCAATTAAAATCTAATTTAAAATCTAATCTTAGTTAGTAGCTATAAAATCTTGTAATTAATGTTAAAAATAAATTTAGATTATGAAAACAAATTTTCCATCAATTATATAGAACTTAAATTAGTTAACCTGTTATATAGAAATCAGTTCATTGACTATTTTTATGAGACCATTTATAAAGACCAATTTAGTGACTATATAAAAATTAATTTAGTGATCATATATGAAAATCAATTCAATGATCATATTATATAGAAAATAATTTAATATCATATCTTATAAAAATCAATTTAATGATTAAATATATAATGAACTAATGCTTGTCACTATGTTGGTATATAATCAATATTTA
>Ga0123341_1004745_pt1 | contig 11996 bp, 4 predicted proteins | sample Turbeapinknodule_FD_89959 | JGI IMG/M metagenome (GOLD analysis project Ga0123341, IMG submission 89959) | Root nodule microbial communities of legume samples collected from Mexico - Turtle bean Mexico pink nodule | ecosystem: Host-associated > Plants > Roots > Nodule | place: Mexico: Nepantla... | reverse complement strand
TTATTATACTCAAAACAATACATATTTATGATATTGAAGTCACAATATATGTCAATAAATATTTTAATTATCAATTTTAAAATCTAAAATAATTGATAATTAAAATTTTGGTAACTAATTAGATACTAATTTATAAATTAGTCTATAAATTTTATTAATAAAAAAATTATTTTATATTAATAATTTTTTAATCTTTAAAATAATATCAATTTTAGTGACTATATTCATTAATTATTTTTTTTATCTTTAATTTATATTTAATGATTATATTGTAGTGAACTAGCACACATGTTGTAAATTATTTTCAATCAATATTTTCTATTCCTAACAAATGTTCCATGGTTATGACATAATTAATGTTATACCTAGGATTTTAACTTATGCTTATAATTATGCTTTTATTAAACAACCTTCATTACTTGAAGTGAAACAATATATACCTCAACGAGAATTGGAAGAAATTTGGTGGTGGCCATAATGTTATTTGTTGTTACACAAGTAGTAGGGATTTTGGAATAGCAAAAAATATTTTAGGTGCTTCAAATACATTATCAACAGATTAATAATAGAATCATCACTGTAGTAAATCTTTATGGATCAACAACAAAATTAAAATTCTAAAGCCTTTTGTTATTCCTTGCAGGTTAAGGAAAGCAGATAATACTATTCAAGTTGATCAAATATGGAGCACACATTAGTCATAACAAGAAAGCAGCATGTAAAGGAATTTTTGGGAATTCAAGTGCTGAAAACATAGGTACTTTTGTGAAATTTACAAAAGCATATTCAACTTCTGAAGCTAAACTTCTGGATGGTATTCATGTTATTGATACCACTATTTAAAAAGATTGAATAGCTCTTTAGGTGAAGATGATTTTTTGCTTACTCTGAAATTTTTTACTCAGTTCTCTTGTTCCTTAGAAGTTCAAGAGCTAAGAACATGTGTTGTTTCACAAAATTTATACAAGCAGATTAACTTTTGAAGCTGAACTTTTGAATGTTGTTCAGAATATTATCACTATTATAAAAGGTTGAAGAGCTCTTAGATGAAGACAAATTGTGATCTTCCATATTTTGGTTTGGTCTTCCAATTTTTTGTATTTTTTTAATTGTATTAAAAATGTTGCATATGGCTTATACAGGTTGTAGTACTAATCTAGTTCGGATTGCAACCTAAATAATGATGGAATAATATTCTTTCCTTATGATTACAAAAAAGGTGTCACAATCACTTATCTTCACTGAAGGTAACTCCACGAACATGTTAATTTTTGCTATATATTCACATATTAATTTCATACTTACCATTTTCAATGTTTATGGTAATTGGAAAATTGAAATTGGAAATATTATGTAGTTGTTTAGATGGGAGTCCACAAGCTTACTATTTTTTGAAAAGGGATTTGGAGCATTAAGAGATGGTGGTTGCATTTCAGCATTTTTGGTGGTGTCCCTCTGTACAACCTGCCAAATCTTTATCACCTAAGAAAACAAAGATTTTTTATTTTTTTATGTTAAGCATTGTAAAAACAAAGCAAATTGCCTTTTCAGGAACAATAACAGAGCACAGTTTAATCAAGGTCTTTCTTAGTCAATAGATCTTGTTTCTAATCATGAATACAACATTTCTCTAACTTTGTACTACTAAATGTTGTGATGGTCCACCATTTACTGGTGATGTGGAAGCATTGAATCCAGTATGTTTAGCAAAATCCAAAGGACTTTGCTACATAATTCAGGCCTATTTAATCCCCAGGATGGAAATGAAAAGCAAGAGGCTTCTTCTTCCTGCACCCCTATATTTTTCTTCCTGCACCCCCACTATTTTTTAAATCCCAAAACTGGTCTTAATCTTTTATTTGAAAAAGGACACCGTGGTTACCAGAATTAGGAATCTGGGAGCGTGTTACGGATTCATCAATCCGGAACTGAATATTTTTTTTTTCGGATGAGGGGGTGTTCTGGAAGCAATTTTTGTGTAAATTATTGATTTTTGGATTGTTTAATTCGGAAGCGTAATTCTGTTACAGATTCGTAGATCCGGAATGCTTTTTTTTGAATTACGGATTTTTGAATCTGGAATGCATATTTCTGTTACGGATTGGAGGATCCAGAATGCTTTTTTTAAATGATGGATTTTTGAATGTGAAATGCATATTTTGAATTATGGATTGGTAGATCCGAAATTTTACTGGAAGTGTCAATCCGAAATTTTTCTGGATTTCATAATCCATAACGCAAAAAAATAAATACAGTTCAAGTGCATTTTAGGGTTTTTAAAAAATAATTGGGACAATTTGGTTTTTGCATAACATTGTGGGGGTGCAGGAAGAAACTGCCAAAGCAAGATATTGAGCCTAAAGTGCAACATGAGACATCAAATTGATTCCAATAGGCCATCATTCCCAACATTACTGGTGGTGATGGTAAGACAAGCCAAGGATCTTTCACCATGCCATGCTCTTTTCAAAACAAAAAGAGAAATGTCAAAAAGAGATGGCCACTAAAAAGAAAGCCATGATCCAAGATAGGGGACCCCAAGAACCAATTTACATCAAAGTAGTTAGTAGCATTGGCAAGAAGAGGCCCTTATTATACTCCTAATAAACATAAGGCAATATTCTCCATGGAACAAGTTTACGATACTCTGCCCATATCTCTCTATACTTCTCTGCACAACGAGCTTCATCCCTACTTTCTCTCCAGATCAACAGAATAAGAAGATAAACAGGATAGAAGTATGGAATTGGTGAACTGCAAAAATGAGTTAAATACAAATGTTTGACACAAATTTCTTTTAGAAAAATAACAAATATCCATGGCTTTATGTCAACAAACATAATAAAGCAAGTAGTTAAGGAGATCACCTTATCCCACAAGGTAAGCTAAAGGAGAGAGCAAGCATCAAATCTCCTAGGTAATTACAGTGCCTAGCAACACCCCTTCAACATAATAAGAAGAATAAAAATAAGAAAGATTGGTAACTTCAATAAGAAAAAGAATAAGGATATGAACGTTGCTCTAGCCAGCGAACGTTGTCACAAATTATGAACTAGATGAAGAGTTCAAAAAATAAACCACACATGCGTATGAATCCCAGAAAAAATATGACAATCATCTTTTCTTTTTACCTCATAGCATCTTACAATGTTTTAAAGCATCTTTAAATTATTTTTAGGATTGGTTTTCCTATTTCCTAAGTTTCCATATTTCTTTATATTCATTTTTTTCATTAGAATTAAGAGTCTAGTCACTAGTGTTTGTATGAACAAGGCCAGTGCTTATCTATGTGTCACATTGTAAAACATCATATTGAATATCAGTTTCAGAGAGTTACTCTATTCTCTGCTTTCCCCCTATATCTAAAATTCTATAATTTCAACATAAATGAAATCTTACCAATAACCAGACGCTAGTAGCTTGCCTCCAACAACTTTTGGAGGCTTACCCCAAATAGGAGCCTTTGGATTCTTTTTGAATACGTGTTTTTGCTTGTTTGCTCCTCGAAATACCATATATCTGCACAGTTATATTGCACAAATTACAGTTTATAAGGTTTACTGATTGAAGTGTATGTCACTTCAGGAGTGTATGCATTACAGAAGTCACTTTTACATATTTCAAGTTACCCGATCAAGAAGACAAAGCAATTAGCTACTATGGCAGCCGTTGTTAACTCCACACTGTTCCTCAATAGCCACCACCCCTAACAGCAATTGCAGATTGTCAACACACAGGTAAACTATGTTTGAAGCGTGCATCTGAAGCACGTACATACCTTTGTTGGTCACTATCAAGTCTTGACCATAGCTCACACATACACACGCACAAAAGAAAATAAACTATATGGATTCAGCATATGAGAAATTTAACTTGCTGAAATATGAAAAACATGCATTAGCGAGAGAAAGAGAGTCTCTTGGAAAATGATTTGGAAAGTCCCCTCATTTAATAGAAATCTAAAATGTCAGACAGAAACCAAAGCAAAATAAAAGGAAGACATAAATAACACACATTTCATATTTATCAATTGTAATGGTAAATTATGCACACATTAAAGAAATTATAAGTCAGGGGCTGCTATCTGAAAAAGAAACATTATTCTAAGAGGAATACAAATTCAAATTCTCCCTCGGTCCATTTCTAGGCCTTTGGGCATTACTTTCCAACTTGTTTTCTTCTAGTTCAGTAGGTTATCTTCTTCAACTGAATTTGTCACCGATAAGTAATACAACAAGTATTTAGTTAAGAGTAAGATCAAATCAACCTACCAAAATCCAATAAACAAAGAAAAAAATCTGATAGTGGATGAAAAGCCCAGCCCAATTTTCAAACAAGGACACCACAGAACCTCCTTCCATGCCCATGCAAAAGATCAGAAGGCCATTGTGGATGGAAAATTTGATCAATTAGGCTTTTTCTATTTTAAATATTGCTCTTGTTTGTGTTTTATGGATCATATTTGTGTATGTTGTCGATCCTCCAACTGTTGGGTTTCAGTCCTCATAAGGACCCTCAGCTTGTAATAATGGACAAGAATAATATTTGTCAGAATTTTCTGTCCTTTAGACTTAGCCTAATACAAACCCTTTTCACCTACGTAGTAGTGACTGACCATCTAGCAAAATCACTTTCAAGTTAATCCACAATGAAGATGACAAACAGAATGGAGTATTCAATGTCAACACAAGAGCTCCAAAAACACTTTTGAGAGGTGAAACTAAATTCATGGATAGAGAAGTTCAGTTTACAACTGTGTGTATGTATGACTATGAACGAAAAGGTAACATCTCCCACGCTTACACAAACAAATTGGAAGTTCAAACTTTTCTATTTCTCATCCAAAATCACAAGTATGACAAATACCTGTATGCTGAAAGTGAAAGGTATCCACACTAAATCTCCAAAGACCAACATGAAGCCCAATCTCTCTGCAATTATGTCCCAGCTGCAAAAGATAAAACAAAGATAAGGTTAGAAAGGGGAATTGGATCATATGTGATTGATCAAGTGGATATCCTGATCATAATTTACTGAAAAATCCAGGAGGAATGTTGTTCAGTTAAATCTTTGCAAATTATTAAATGAAAAATTATGTATATACTGTGCTGAACCTAGATCCTAGGTTTTCATAAATTGTTCTATCCCCATAGTTGGTTTATTATGGTAAACTTTTCCATAAACAGTTTTAAATTATCTTATGCATAAGCTAATTTATAAAAGTTATCTCATATTAGCTTGCTTCTCTACAAGATGGTTTTTAACTCATGCATAAGTTAATTTTAGTGTATAAAGCTTTTTTTTCATTTTTCCTTCTTTTTTGTTATTCCAAAAATGCTTATGAAGAAGCTAACCCAAATAGGCCCATTGTATTTTGGACACGGTACTTATAAGTTATACTTGTATACTTCTCCACCCAGGTGCTTGCACTTCCAATGTCACCATGCCCCCTCCAACAATATTAAAATAAAACAAAAGAGCACAATAACCTACTACTTTCAAGCCAACTTGTTGATATTTTTGTTCATTTGAAAAGTATATTATGAGTTAATTTTAACACATTTAAATTGCATAAAAAAAATAATTTCAAACTAATTTGAAATTTTATAACCAAAATATGGATCAATGCACAGGTAGATTTTATTAAATATTCATCGTTTAAAAGTTTGTCATTGGTGTAAGAATTTTAATTTACAACAAAGTGAATGGGAATCATCATCTTAAAACTTAGCATAACAAGTAATCCATGATGGAATTTATAGAACCCAATTCTTCCAATGGAACAAATGTAACTCACGTGGATGTCATGTATTCTTCATGTACAAAATAGTCCAGGATGTATAGCTGAAACAAAATGGCAGAAATTCACATGTCAAGCACACAATATAATACATTTTCATTTTACAACAGACATGCAAGTTTTCGAGATTACTGCACAGAATAGCTGGTAGAGAATCATTGACTGGCTCAAAGTACCATCTTGAATGCTCTTCATAAGAATAGATAAATTGATAAGTAGCCACCCCATCATTCCAGCTCTAACAAAGAAAAATCTGCAATTTGATAATCCATTAAATTATAACAAAATGCCAGATTGATTTCAGTCATCATTCCCACCTCGTTAAATATGCTGACAATGTAATCTTATTTGCAAAATTCAGTTGACATGCATGTGAAATATATGTACAAATGACATGAAAAAAATATAAAAATATGCTACCTAAGAAAATAAAGACAAGGATACTATCCTAAATTTAGCCAAATGATGCAATATAAAACAAACATTTGAAAGAAAAAAAATTAAAATTTGGCCATGAGAGTAGGGTGCAGGAGGTGCAAATAACTTCAAGAATTATTATTCATGTCTTAAGATCTATTTTAAAACTGTTTGTCATTCTAGTTATTGTTACATCGATATCTCACTTTTTGTAAGCTAAAATTACAACACAATACAAACATCTCTTATCCATGCTTGCTCTATTATATGATTAGTAGTATAGTGCCAGTATAATAATTCCAATTTGATTCTTTAAAACACACATATATGCTTTCTACTTTTTTTAAGATCCAGTCTGTTAACAGTGTTAAAAAAATAGGATGTCAAAACATGAGGCAAGTAGGTTGTCAATGTCAATAAACCTTGCAGGGAAAACTGAGTCAAGTTTCACAGGGAAAAGAAGAGAACAATCTACAGATCATATAACCACAGTTTGGTATTCAGAATAATCATGAAGGTATTCCAGATGAGATACAACTTTCATTGGCAGGTTGGGGCAAGATGTATCATTTATGGTAAGTTTATAAATCACAACTGAAACAGTCAAGTTAAATGAGAAAAAGAAAATACATCTTTCAGTGGCAGAGATGGGGAATGAAAATATATTTTTAACATGGCTTAAATTAAAAACAGTCATGTGAAATAAGAACAAGCAAGAAATTTGGGAAAATCACATACTTGAGGTCAATACCCATGAAGTGAGGATTTAGTTGTATTCCAAACCACCTATTTAAATAAAAAGAAAACAAACATCATCAAGATTAATCATAGAAAAGTAATTCCTTCTGGGGAGCAAAGTTGACTGCGTTACTAATTACATGCCAGTACTTAACATACACAGAAAGATAGAACATAGAAAATGCAAACAGACAGCATTTTGCCACTATATACAAACACACAGCTACTTACATATTAAATAGGCCTTACATTAAATATGTTATCTAACACTTAATATAACCTCTTGAAGACCATAATATTTTGTAGTGGTGCCTAGGGTCAGGGAAATGCAATAGAAGAGAATATTGGTCATAGAGTAACCCACTGCATATGCACATTCCTTCTGCCATCTTCCTGTTGTTTAAGCAGTTGAAAAGTAATATATGATGCTTCCAACATCAAAATTATGGCCCCACTTTTTAATTCCCACGAGTTAAAGCAATCCTAGTTTAGAACATACCAATCATGTATCAGGTTCCCACTGATATGAGGTTTTAGAGATGAGCCTTTACTTTGTGACTTGCAACCAAAAAAATACAGTACCAGGGTCACCTGCCATTTATATGCAAAAGATTAACAAAACTGACAACCAAAAGGGAATAAAATTATCATGCCATGCTGAATAGTAAGAACATCATAAATGATAATTCAAATAAACCATCTTATGTCAAAATTGTAAGGGAATAACCAAACCGTAGGTAGAAGAGATTGAACACTAACTGTAGGAAGAAGGTATTGATGTCCAAATATTGGTCATATAATTTAATTTTTCATCAATTAAGTTTAAAAATGGATCAAATGGGATAGTTCAATCAACCAGGTAAAGGAATGTCAAAGAAAACTTCAGACAAACGATTTGAAAAGACCACACTCTAACTGGTTTTACTAAAAACTTGGTAATAGAGCCCGATGGAGTAAGTGCCCAACTCCACCCAATAGGATAATACTACATTGTTGATTGATTTCAAAATGGGATATGTTCATATTTTCATTTCTAGTATATCTGTAGGATGAAGTTGAAAACTAATATATTTATACCAAATTGGTATTTACAAATGAGCCCCAGTATTGGTGAAGCAATGGCCTCTACAACAAGATCAGTGCATGTAACCTATTGAAGAAAAATAGAAAACCTTAAAGACGAAAAACAAACAAATTAATGTTCAACCTATACTAGTTTAGCATCAAAACGTAAGATTCAAATCAGCAGTAAGTTGTGAACAAAATATAATCTCGGGAAGAGACATTAACCCAAAGAATGCATGTCATTTAAAGTATTTCAATAGACAAAGATGACAGGTAATAAATTAGACAAAACTACATGCAAGTTCAGTTTTAAAGGTGCTTTTGGGTGTTATCTAATCAAAATTAGAGTTTCAACTCGATAATACAAGTACTAAAAGTTCGCAGTAACGTCAAGATACATTACTGATAAGAAAATTCAATTCTGATTGGATAAAAATACCAAAAACACTTATGAAACTGCATGCATGTAGGTTCAGTCCAATAAATTATCAGATGCCAAACTTTGACACTCCAAATATCAACTCTAAGCTCACATACAAGAAAACTAAAGAGAAACGTTGTGGACAGCAGCTCAAGTCCTCTGTCTGATATGGCCTGCAAGAATTACCAGAAAAGCACATTAAACATCTTAACCTCAATCTTCATGAAAGAAGCTGAACAATCTAATCTATCTTACATTTCACGAGTTCACACAAATGCGTCTAATAAAACTAGACAAAACAGACAAATTCAGGGAACACATACAGTGGGAGACACAAAACCCATCTTGGCACCGATCCCAAGAAAAGCAACCAACAGAAGAAGCGAGAGCAGACCTGAGAAAATGAAATCATAGTTAAAACCCCCCAACACATTTTTTCTTATTTAGATATAAAAAGACGACCACATTGTCGTTAACATGCATATATTATAACTGACCGTTGCAGCGATAGTGAAGACGAGTTGCATCCGGTAGAGCAACCCCAGGAACAAGTTTTCCAGGGAGAATGGATCCAGCAATGGCCAAGTAACTGAAGAACCCCGCGAGCAAAGGAACCTGACCCAGATTATAAAAGGGGGAAAAGATTGTAAATTGATCATAATTTTCGTATAATCGGCGAATTCGAAGAGACTGGGGTTGAGTATTGAAGACTAACGGAGTTCCAAGATGGCATGAGAGCGTGTAGGAGAAAACCCAGATCCACATGCGACTCCATCACTTCCGAGTGAGTTCAAAATTGAGACTTTTCAATAAAAGTTCGAGGCTTTAGATTATGCTATGTTGCTACTTAAAAACACACTCAGCCGCAGATGAAAAGCGACAGAACATTGCGATCTACACCCAAGTCCTGAGTCCAACCATTTTCTGTTTAAAATTAAAAATTTCGTTTTTCCTTGGCCTCTTTAATCAACAGCACTTTTTAATATTTCTGGTAACAACACTCTTCACGTAGATTTTTCAAGCGGCTTTTATATGCTTGTACTACCCTAGTGTGTATTACAGGTGCATCAATGGAATATTCTATGCAACTGGATCCTTACTGAATTTTCTCAGGATTATATATGATGTAGTGAAAATGTTGTGTTTATCCTTCTTTTTCTTAAACACTAAATAGGTGTGATGATATTAAAATTTGTGTATAATATGATAATGTGGAACTTTAGTATGAAAGATCTTTTTTATTATCATGTGATAATGTGATAAGTGCCAGTATATGTTTGTGTTTTTTTTTTTTTTTTGTTTATTGCAATTTGTTTTATTTTTTTTTTCTATGTAGCACAAACGGATAAGGATATGGACACTGACACGATACAGATATGGACACGGAGATACGTATAATCTCTAAAATGTAGGACACGGGACAAATATATATGTATATATGTATTATATAATTTTGAATTATATAAATTAAAAATAAATATTTATGTACAAAAGTATGTTTCAAATCCTTTTGGGAGCAGGAAGATATTTTTGATGACGGATTGAAAAGAATTTGTTCCTTATTTTTATAATCATAATAAAAATTTATACAATAAATTTGAGTTTTTAAAAAATTATTGTATTTATACCTTTTAAAATTGTGTTATAAAATTGTGTTAGAATTTTTAAAAATTCAACAAATATTTTTTGAATGAAACACTTTACTGATAAATGTCCTACGAGTGTCGACACCGATACATGTGTCCGACACGGATACAACATTTAAGAGAAGTGTTTGAACCTCATAATTTTTTTTACACATATGACACCTACAAGGAGTATATACAAGTTAAATCTCGAATTTAAATTAGGTTTTTTCTTCCTGCACTTCCTTAATTACAAGTTGCTCCCCTATAATAAAAGGAAAAAGTGAAAAAAAAATGCTATTGAGTCATGTTGTACTTCCTATCCTAAGTCTTTTCCATTATCATTTATTTGTGTTGTAGTAAATTTTGTACTTCATCTTTGTTATTATTGAACGTGTTATTGTTGTTATTAGACGTCTCATAGTTACACGTTCTATTGGTGTTGTTGGCAAAGAATCAAAGCAATGCATATGAGTATTTTTCTTTTTTTAACTTTTCAAATCTGTTTTTTTAAGTAATTTTCAATCAAATTACACAAACATTCATAAATAACAAGAATATAATTTTAGGATTGTAAATTCCTACGTAACACATACCTACGTCCGCACAAGACAACCTGTAATTATTATTGCTATACATATGTGACTTATTTCAGCCAAATATGCTTTGAATTTACAAACTCAAAACATTCAAAGAGGTTAATGTTGGTAAATTTCTTTATTCATCAATTTGTTTATTTAGGTAATTATTTTTTCTTTCAAGATTAGGATATCAATGGTATTTGAATATTTTTATATTATGTTTATAACGATAGATACATAAATGAACTTATATCATATGCATATAATATCTACCAAAGTGTTTACATAACTAAAGTATTTAAAAAATCTCGAAAAGAACATGTACATCAGTATATATATATATAGTCATAACTTTATATTTTCATCCAAAATTACTTTCAGACTTGTAATGTCATATTTTCAATTACGAAACATAATCATAGCAGACAATTTCATTAAAAAATTCAAGAAGAATACATTATTATGAATTTGAAATATACATAGATAAGTTAATTATGATTCAAATACAACAATTAAAAACACGTGACTTGTTATTTAAATGAATTAAATAAGTAATTAAATTAATAATAAAATAGTAATTAGGTTAAGGAAAAACAAATTTCCAAGATTATTTGATGAACCACCAAGACTTAAACAAAGTTTCATTTCTAATAAATATGTTTGTTATTTTACCCTAAATCTATCAAGTAAGATAGATAGTAGAAGTAAGATAGACAGTAGAATAGTGAGTAAAAAATAGTGAAATATTATATTGCTATTAATCTAATTTGATCTTATAGCATTGAAAAATCATCTTCATAAAAAGAAAGGGTCGGAATTATTCATCTAATTGAATCTCTAGATGACCAAAGGATAATATTTGAAAAAAATGTGCACATATTTTATCTTATACATGTGAGAATTAATGCCATTTTAAGATATTTTTTAGTTTTATATACTATACAATTATTTTAAAATAATTAAGTTTTTATATCATGTTTTACATCTAATATATTTCTTGGTCTAGTATTACCTAACACAATTTTAAAAAACACTTTTTGTTTTATAAAGAACCTTCCATAAGTTAACTTTGAAGCAAAATATATATAATAGTGGTAAAAACTCTTCATTAATTTTTTAACCACCTTTTGTTAATCCAATTGTTTTTAGAGTGCTTAGACCATCAATAAATTAATGAAATGAAAATTTCAATCTATTTAAATTATGTATAACAACAATTAATAGACTCAATAATGTTAAGAATTGAAAATATATTTATGACGCTCAAGTGAATAAATAAACAAGAAAATAAAAAATAAAAAATTATAAATAATAAGATATTAAGTTAAAATAATTTTTTTATATACTTT
>Ga0123341_1004742_pt1 | contig 11997 bp, 6 predicted proteins | sample Turbeapinknodule_FD_89959 | JGI IMG/M metagenome (GOLD analysis project Ga0123341, IMG submission 89959) | Root nodule microbial communities of legume samples collected from Mexico - Turtle bean Mexico pink nodule | ecosystem: Host-associated > Plants > Roots > Nodule | place: Mexico: Nepantla... | reverse complement strand
TTGACTTTGAAGGTTGGGTGGAGATTGATGCTTGGTATTGCAGCAGTTCCTTCACTTGTTTTGGCTTTAGGCGTTCTCATAATGCCCGAGTCTCCAAGGTGGTTGGTGATGCAAGGCCACTTGGGGAAAGCCAAGAAAGTTCTGTTGCAAGTTTCAAATACTGAACAAGAAGCTGAGCTTCGGTTCAAGGATATAAAGATTGCTGCTGGGATAACTGAGGAGAATTGCCCCGAAGAAACAGTTAAGATCCCAGAAAAGAACCATGGTGAAGGGATTTGGAAAGAGTTGCTTGTGAGACCCTCTTCTTCTGTGCGGCGGATGCTGATTGCAGCTGTTGGGGTTCACTTTTTTCAGCATGCTACTGGAATTGAAGCTGTGATGCTGTACAGTCCAAGAATCTTTAAAAAAGCAGGTGTTACAACCAAGGACAAGCTCTTGCTCACAACCATTGGAGTTGGCGTTACAAAAATCCTTTTCACGACAATAGCCACATTTTTTCTGGACAGAGTTGGGAGAAGACGCCTCTTGCTTTCAAGCACTGGAGGAATGGTTTGCAGCCTTGCAGTATTAGGATTCAGCTTGACCATGGTTCATGTTTCCCAGGAAAAGCTCTTATGGGCCTTGAGTCTTAGCATAGTGGCTACTTACTCATTTGTTGCTTCTTTCAACATGGGACTTGGACCTGTCACATGGGTGTACAGCTCAGAGATTTTTCCTCTGAAGTTGAGAGCACAAGGAGTGAGTATAGGAGTTGCAGTTAACAGAGTTATGAATGCTGCTATTGCCATGAGTTTTATTTCAATCTATAAAACACTCACCATTGGCGGGGCCTTTTTCATGTTTGCTGCCATATCTCTATTGGCTTTTCTCTTCTTCTACTTTTTCCTGCCTGAAACCAAGGGCAAGGCCTTGGAAGAGATGGAGATGGTTTTCTGCAAAAACTATAGTAGGAATGTAGCTGCACAAACTGATCTGAGGCAGAATGTGTAACTGTGGTGTAGTCGAGATACAGTCTCTAGTATCTGTCAGAGAATGTTTGTGTACTTTGTATTAAATATTACTAATGTCATAATATTTAGAGAAGTGTGGCTAAAGATTAAGAGATTTCATTGTATATAACTGGGTGCAAAACTCACTTCATGAATCGATTTTATGGGATTGAATTAGACTTGAATCGGTTTTATGGGATTGAATTAGACTTAAAATCCAGTTCGTAATATAGTATAAAGTCAATCCTAACAATGTTTGTTGAACTTATCACACCAACCTAAACCTCACCTCTTCATGAGCTATACAACTTCTTTAATTGATAATATAAAAATAGTATATAAAATTGAAATTTTAAATAAAAATAACAAAGATTGTTAATATATCATTATTTTAATATTTAACTAATATTTAAGTTAAAGCTATTTTGCAGTAACACGACTAAGAGTAAGTGGGTAGAGTGAAAACCCCAAAACATAATTTTAACTGGGTCTTGCAAGTCAACTTCTAAAAGACAAGTTGCAGATTAAGTTCCGAGAAAAACGAAAGAGTGTGGTGATTAGAGAGTTGAATTGATGCTAGTTGCTCATGACGCAACACACAATGAGTGTGCCAACCTGCTATTGCTACAGTTGAAGAAAAAATATACTTTAACAAAAACAAATCACTTAACAATCTATTCTAACAATATAATAATATATATTACTAATTTATATTAAAATATGAAAAAATATAATTAAAATATAATATAGTTATTTTATTTCTAGGGGTGTTAACATAAATTAATAATAAAAAAGAAATGAAGTACTACTTATTTGAAACCAAAAGATAACAAAGATTAATTTTATATGGAAATATTGTGTAATGTCTAAAAAATATTTTTTTTAATTAATATATACTATGTAATTTAGTAGATTCTTAAATTAATATTTTTGACTATTAACTAAAATTATTTAGTTTTTATTTAATTAATAAATTCAACTCGTAGATTTTGTGTATTCAGTTTCGGTGACCAACCGACCGGTTCAAGACATATTTAAGTTAAGACAGTTGCAAGAACTTTTTGATAATACGGGACATGTCCTACCAAATCCGGGTAACACTACGAAAAATCAAGAAACCTCCCTAGAATTAAAGATAACATAGAATTAAAGATAAAAAGATATATGATAGATTTGACTCATTACCACCGATGACCCATGATTAAACACTATAAATAAATCATCCTTTACAAAGGTGTAATGTACCTTTTTAATCCGTTCTTAATATACACTATGTACAAATACCTTTTTCAGGTCAACCTGACCAAACGCCAACAATTAAAGAAAGAAACTTGAAGTGAGAACAAAAGAACGACCAAACAAATAATGGAGTGATAAAAAGATCAATACATCAGCAATGGTACAACTAGTCTCACATAATGTTTAGACTTACTTTGTTTATACAAATACATCTTGTAGTTTTTTTAAATTAACTAATTATAGATGGTAGCTGTAAAAAAAAAAGTAATTTTAGGTATATATAGAAAAAAGTACCGGTATTTGTTTTTTTTTTTCCATAATTAATGTTGTTAAATATATTTTAATTTGAAGGCGGTTGAAGAGATAGTTAGTTCAGTTACTTTGTTAGTTTCCATCGAAATTACATAGTCATTATGCTATTAGATGCTATTTTTGAGTTTTGATGTTCCTTTCAGTTTTTATTTCAAGGGATGAATTTCTAATTTTGACCATATCAGTTTCAAAACTTCCGCTGAACTCTTCAAGATCCTAATCTTATTAATCAAACTCTTTCTTTCATGCAAGAATGAATCTATTACCAATCTTCGAAGACTCAACCCATGCCTTGTCCGGAACAATGACATTGACGTTGACGTTATATATATGAAGAACAAAGACTAATTCCTGACGTCCTTTTTTTTGTTCAGAAAAAAGGTGAATTCACTCTTCTTTCATGATTCAATCACTATATATCTTTTACATTCATAATCATTCTCAAGTTAAGTTTGTGTTAACATATAAAAACTTCTATTACCAAATCCAAAACATAAACGCTTTCATCACCCTGCTTTTAACAAAAAGTGATTAAACAGAGTTTAATTTTATTATTTGTGTCAAAACCAAATCATACTTCATTCTTATTATTACTTGAACAAAATAATTTGGTTCTGCTCTCCAGTATAATACCTCATTCAATTTTAGATTGTTAAGCATAATAATTATATTATTTTTTATAATTTTAAAATTGATAACGTTTTCAAATTATTTTTGTTATCAATATATTGAGTTTTAGATTTTGTTTTATGCCAAATCTTAATAACATTAGCTCCCGCTAAATGAACAAATTTTTTTATATATCTTTTTATCAACAATGAATAAATTAAATATATAGAGTATTTTAACTCTTATACCTAAAACCTATATCAAATAAAGAATATACGAACAACTACAACCTATTCAAATTTAACTAATACTTACTTTTAGACCCTGAAAGAGAACAACATATGAAAAAAAAATGGATAGTAATACTATGTATATGGTAGTAATACACTATCTTATATATATATTTTGTTATTGCTTTTTTATTTATATAAAAAATAATATATTTTTAGAATATGTTATTTGAAATTTTAACCAACTTAACATAACTGAATTATTTATTTCCTTTAATAATATACTTTATCGAATATTTACTTAAATAATATATTGTACTAATTATCATGAAAAAAACTAGCATTTTTGGATAGTATTTATTTTTTAAGATAATATTTTTTATTTTAAAGTTTTAAAATTGTCTTTTTTTCAATTTTAAATAAAAAAAATAAAATTAAAATCAAGTTTTGAATGAAACTAGGTTTTGAATTGTTAAAGTAAATTGTTTTATTTAGATAATTATTTGGTATAATATGTTATTTGGTAAATATTTAACACAATATACTATTAGAGAAAATAGATGATGTAAAAAATAGATGTTTTATGTTCTTTTTGTCAAAATTTCTATGTTATTTTTTAATTAAAGAAAAAAATTGATTCAAACAAATTTTGAAATTTTAAATTGGTTAAAATTTAATGATTATATTAATTTGTATACTATATGCAAACAGGGTTCAAATTGAAGGAGTTTCATTGTTTGGTTAGCCAGTTCTCAAGGTCACTGTCTAATAGTAGTTGTTAACAAGCCAGAGAAGAAACAAAACACAATTATTACTCATTACTTATCTAAAGGAAGAAGGTAACTGAAGAAACACATCAACATCATGGAGCAAGGTAGCCAAGAGGGCAAAGGTTCAAGATATGCTACTTCATGTTCAATTGTCACTTCCATGATATCCATTATATTTGGTTATGGTATATTCACTTCTTCTTTTTTCCTCTTTCTTTTGCCTTCTTCTTTATTTTTCCATTTTATCAATGCAACCCATCATATTCTATTTATAAAACTAAACTCTCCCTTGATTTAATTTTTTTTACAATTTACAATAAAACTTCCCTCAACTTATTAAACATATGTCAAAACATAATGCACCATATTCATTTTCCTAGAAAATAATACACCATACTCTAGTGTGTCTTTTCAAGATTATCTTGATTGTCAATAGAGAACACAATATCAAGTTATTATTACACACAACTAAACATTTGCTTGGATAAAGTTGGATCAACATCTTCAGAATTAATATATTCAACTTCTAATTTCAAATTAAATCATGTTTCACAAAGGTTATATGATAGCTAACCAAAATCATATAGGCTCACCCTTGTCTTATAACTTCCTTTTCCTAGCATCATGAACATGTTTATAACATAACCAACAATCCTTAAATGACTCATCAAAGATATTCTTCTATATATATATATATATATATATATATATATTTATATAGAGCTTTCTGTTTTTGTCTGATAAACCTCTCTTTTCGTTTACAAAATGAACGTGACTTTTAGACACTGGTGTTATGAGTGGAGCACTGATATTCATAAAGGAGGAGCTAGGAATCAGTGACACCCAACAAGAAATTCTTGCAGGCATCTTGAACATTTGTGCATTGGTAGGCTCTTTAGTTGCAGGAAGGACCGCTGATTACATTGGTCGGCGATACACAATCGTGGCAGCAGCCCTCCTTTTCCTTGCTGGTTCAGTTCTCATGGGATATGGTCCAAACTACGCAGTTCTAATGGTTGGAAGAAGTGTTGCGGGTGTTGGAGTGGGTTTTGCTCTTTTGATAGCACCGGTTTATTCTGCAGAAATCTCTTCTTCCAAATCCCGAGGCTTTTTAAGCTCCCTACCCGAGCTTTGTATCGGCATTGGAATTTTACTTGGCTACGTGGTAAACTACTTGTTAGGGAAGTTGACTTTGAAGCTTGGGTGGAGATTGATGCTTGGTATTGCAGCAGTTCCTTCACTTGCTTTGGCTTTGGGCATTCTCGCAATGCCTGAGTCTCCGAGGTGGTTGGTGATGCAAGGGCGTTTGGAGAAAGCAAAGAGTGTTCTATTACAAGTTTCAGATACTGAAGAAGAAGCTGAGCTTCGGTTCAAGGATATAAAGAGTGCTGCTGGGATTGACGAGAATTCCACTGAGGAAATGGTTACAGTCTCTCAAAAGAGCAGTGGTGAAGGGGTTTGGAAGGAGTTGATTGTGAGGCCTTCTTATGCTGTTCGGTGGATGCTGATTGCAGCAGTGGGGATTCACTTTTTTGAGCATGCAACTGGAATTGAAGCTGTTATGTTATACAGTGGTAGAATCTTCAAGAAAGCTGGTGTTACCAGTAAGGACAAGATCTTGCTTACCACCATTGGAATAGGCATTACAAAAGTGTGTTGCTTGATAATAGCCACTTTTTTTCTTGACAGAGTTGGGAGAAGACGCCTCTTGCTTCTAAGCACTGGAGGAATGATTTGTAGCCTTGCCGTATTGGGATTCAGCTTGACAATGGTGGATAAATCCCATGAGAAGCTCTTGTGGGCCTTGAGTCTTAGCATAGTGGCCACTTATGCATATGTTGCATTTTTCAACATGGGACTTGGACCTGTCACATGGGTGTATAGCTCAGAGATTTTCCCTCTGAAGTTGAGAGCACAAGGAGCAAGTATAGGAGTTGCAGTCAACAGACTCACCAATGCTGCTATTTCCACCAGTTTTATTTCAATCTACAAAGCAATCACTATAGGGGGTGCCTTTTTCATGTTTGCTGGTATATCTGTGCTGGCTTGGTTGTTCTTCTACTTTTGCTTGCCCGAAACCAAGGGCAAGTCCTTGGAAGAGATGGAGATGCTTTTCAGCAAAAAGAGTACCAGGAACAGTGTAACTACAGAAACTAACTCCAGGCAGAATATCTAGTGTCTGTGTTTCGAACTTGTTGCTAAAGTCTTGAAAGGACATAACTTTTAAAATGTGTCATCTGAAAAAATTACATTCACCATTATGTGGAATACTATATCAACAAACTCTGTAAAGTTTGTTCCTTCCAATTGTGACCATACCACTGCTTCAATGTAATCCAAGTCCCTCATACACATCAACCAGCTTTGTATTTCGTTGTTTAAGTTGAGATGATTAGATTTTGAAAGAAAAAGCTGTGTATATTGTGTATTTTTATTAGAAGATTGTATTTTTTTTTCAACAAAGATGATAAAGCATTTTAAGTCCAACACTTATACAACAACACTAATGCAATATAATTTACAATTTACCCCACTCAGACAGAACAAAAACAGAGTTTTTACATTCCCTGCTTCCTATTCCTAACCTTTTCTAACAAAACTTCATTGAGAATCATATTTGAATATCACAGCACATGCTTAAGTCCATGAAATAAGCTAACATTGCACCTCTGTCGTGTGTTCACCATAGCTGCTACACCTTCAGAACCTCTTTCCTTATTCCTCTATAATTCTCCTATTTCTTTTACTGAATTTAGCTTTTTGCTGGTTTAGAACACATCTCCTTGCCCTTCATTCGGTTTTCCTCCAACCGTGACAACATTCCTCCCTCATGACAGATTCCTTCCAGTCTTTCCTCACCATTTTGTCTGACTTCTGCTCTTCCTACTAAGGCCATCTTCCTACTGCTGCAAACTTGCAGAGACAGAAATCCTCTTTGGCCAGACCTAAGATCAATGTAACTGGCACAAATCTGAAAACAAGAAAATGCAAAAAGACAGGGGAACTGCTCACACCATATTAACCTACAAAGGTCCTTCAAATCACTTAAACTACTTCCTAACCCTCTCAACACCTCTACTCATTCCAACCTTGCTTTAGAACTTAAGATACCCACTCCCAAGATCTAAGATACAGGTACTACAGCGAATATAAGCAATTCATATGATATAGAATCCTATCAGAGAATGAATAACTGAACCCATATACTTTCCTTTTCATCTAAGACCAAGGTAAACAGCGAATAAAGTTTATGATTTTAGTAAATTTTAATTATTAACAAAGATTATATAATTGGTATTTCTCTTAATTAATATAATTAGCTGAATTAGTAAGCCAGTTATTATTAAGCATGCACCCCTCGTCATTTATTCATCCTACAAAATGATTACTTCGAAGAATCTCGAATTGGTTAATAACGAGTCTCCCATTTCAATGTTTCTACATTTTTCTTTTACATAAACAGAGATTTAGGGTGTGTTTGAAAATCCCTTTCGACAACAGCAACTTTGAATGAAAAAAACACACTTTCTAAAGCAAAATAATAAAAAGGATAGAGAGTGATTAACATTGTGTTGGATGAACTAGGAGGCAAACACACACTAAAGACTTAGAAGAGAAATAAAGGAGAATAACTATAACTGATAGATGCAATGCAAGCTCAATAAATAGAAACAATATTTCGAAAATTTGTGGATGAAATCTTTAAATAGAAACTTGAACAACAAAAATAATGAGCAACAATTTGTGGCCACAGTGTTCCTAGAAGCAAGGAGAGCCTTAGGCAAATGGGCACCTACTCACCCTCTCATTTTGGTCCTCAGATAGGTTCGTGTTTCCCCTCCACAGGTAGAACAAGATACAAATGTGTTTAGCCTTTGACTCTGACCCTCTTCCTTTTTCTCTCTTTCCTTACTCGTCTTACCTCTTCAATCAACCTATTCCTCGTACACTGTCTCTCCAACACCCACAATAAAACACCGACAGAGACCGACACACACAAACTGATGAAACAAGCAGCTGCAAAGTCATCCCTGAGGAGGCTTTGTCCGAACATCGATAGAGAAGATGGGTTGGAGACCGTTCTTGAAATACCAATACCCGAAGAAATGTTCACACCCATGGGAAGCAACGTAACGTTGCGGTGGCAAAACATGTTAACGTGGATGAAGGCTCAAACAGAAGACAAATTGGCCACCCCTACAGTTGCAGCGCGCTTAAACGAGCTTCGCTTTCTGCTTTACCTCGTTGGATCCCCTCTTATCCCTCTTCAGGTCCAATTAGGTCATTCCGTTCACCGTCCAGTCAGAGATTGTTCCATTGTAACAACACACACCTTATTTTTTTCCATCCTAGTACACAAACGCATTCCTTAATTCAACAGTTTGACATGCATGCAGTGTTTACGTATGAATCAATCTCAAATCAGAAACTGTTAAAAAAGCAAACGAATGCATGCATACTTTACGATAGATATGCTGTATACATTTGTTTATCATTTGGTTTCCGTGTTGATTTGATTGTGTGTAGGAAGCATCAACGGCAAAGTATATAGTGCAACAGTATATAGCAGCAACGGGAGGACAGCCAGCATTGAATGCGGTGGATAGTATGTGTGTGATTGGGCAGATAAAGATTGTTGCGTCAGATTTTCACCAGACCGGTGAAAGCATTGAGGTGAAGAAAAGCTCGGAAGAGATGGGAGGGTTCGTTTTGTGGCAGAAGGACCCCGATTTGTGGTGTTTAGAGCTTGTTGTGTCAGGTTGCAAGGTTTGTTGCGGTAGCAATGGCAAGATCTCTTGGCGCCATTCTTCTAACCAGCAAACACCAATTGCAAAAGGTGCTCCCAGACCACTACGTCGTTTCCTTCAGGTACATTAATCCTAGTATTCACAACCTCTTTTTTCAAGATTGGGTAATTATTAAAATAAACAATTTTTTTGTAAATATAAAAAAAAGAGAAGAAAAAAAATATTGATATATCATTGCTTTTTAATAATTGCATGCGCCAAAATGAGTTCCATTTTTTTAGATTAATTTAATTTTTGCCTTCATAATATATTGTAATGAAGATGGGCTTTTAGTTTTTTTAATGTTAATTGAATTTTCAGATTATGTAAATGGGCATTTTAGCTCCAATCTTTCAAACATTACAATTCCAATTTTTCTGACAATTAAAATTTGCCAAGAAATTTTCAATGTTCTTAGTATAAACTATTATTTCAATTTATTTTTTTTATTAACAAATGGATATAATTCACAAATATTTTTCTTTTTTCTCTCCAACATTTATATTATCTTTTTTTTGTTGTAATTAATACAGATGTTAAATAACTCACTAGGAATAGTTATTTCTCTCCCATCTTCAACATTCCAAATCTTTTAGTGTGAGGTGAAGTTTTGAGAGTGGTGAAATAAGTTCAAAGAGAAACAAAAAATCCAAAATTATGTGACCTATAAAAGTGTTTTTTTTTATGAAAAATTCATGCAAATTTTTTACCCACCAAAATATTGTCACACTAATAATCGTTGGAAGCAATAAATAATAAAAAACATTTTTAAAAAAAATAACTTGTACTATCTTGTTGAACGAATGTAAGATAAAATTCAAAAAAAAATTTATCAGTAAAAAATAAATTAAATTAAGAGTAGTTATAGGCAGCTTATAGGATCCATGCGCCAATTAAAAATTAAAATATGTAAAAGAAATAATTTAAACTTCAGTATGAGGGCAATTAAAATCATTTTTTTCATCTATAATATAGTGTCACATTCTATAAAGAGTTGTAAATGATTAATCTAAATAAATTGAGTTGTGAATATGATTAAATTACTTTTTTTTTATTAGGGATTGGATCCAAGGGCAACGGCTAACTTATTTTTGGACGCTGCATGCATAGGAGAGAAAATAATCAATGATGAAGAGTGCTTCATCTTGAAATTGGAAACAAGTCCAGCAATTCGTGATGCACAAAGCGGATCAAACTTCGAGATTATCCACCACACCATATGGGGCTATTTTAGCCAGCGATCTGGTCTCTTGGTTCAGTTTGAAGACTCTAGATTACTCACAATGAGAACCAAAGAAGACAATGACATTTTTTGGGAAACAAGTTTAGAATCAGTAATTGAGGATTACAAGTACGTAGATGGGATAAATGTATCACACAGTGGCAAGACTCGAGTCACAGTTTCCAGATATGGTGAACAATCAGCTAACCATAAAAGAGAATTGGAAGAGAGATGGAAGATCGAAGAGGTAGATTTTAATATATGGGGTTTGACTGCTGAAAGCTTTCTACCTCCTTCAAACTTAGTAAAGACATAAAATGTTTTGCCATAGAAATCTTTTGTAATTGGTAGATTTTAATGTATGCATGGGGTTTGGGCATTCAAAAAAGCCTTCTATCTCTCTCAAAGTTAAGAAAAATATACAAAATACATTTGTATTAATATGTAATCCTCTCAACAAAATATATTTATATTTTGTAATGACAATGATAATGTTCATTCATTAGATTATTGGAGTACTAATTTTAAAATATGCACATTAACAAGCATTTGTGATTTTTTTAAACCAAACCGCTTTTTGCCTCAATTTTATTTCATTTGTTATTAAAGAAAAATTGTATAGTTTTAGCAATGTTGTATATTCATATTAATGGTAAAATACACTATATGTTCCACCATTAATATTGGATACAATAATGATACATTGTCATATGCTCTCATATACAACAACTTCCCCTAATATACAACTTGTCAAGAAAATGTATTTTAAGCTTGAGTCATAAAACCTATGAAGCTCGGACACTCCTCTTAAATGGTGTGTCGGTATCTAATACTCGTGTCGGACACCGACACTCGTATGACACATGTAGGACACGTATCCGTGAAGTGTCCAATTCAAAAAGTATTTGTTAGATTTCTGACAATTCTAGTACAGTTCTAACACAATTTTAAAAAGGAAAAATACATTAATTTTCTCAAAATTCAAATTTTATTGTATAAATTGTTATTATAATTATAAAACTAAGAAACAAATCATTGTGAATCAGTCATGAAAAACATCTTTCCGCTCCAAAAAATAATCTGGAACATACTTGTACACATAAATCTTTATTGTCAATTTATATAATTCATAATTATATAATATATACATTTATGTTCCCGTATCCTACATTTTAAAGATTTTACGTATCTCCGTATCCGTGTTCGTGTCCGTGTCGTATAAGTGTCCGTGTCACATATCATAAAACACTTTTTATATTCATGGAATACATGCTCTTCCATAAAAACTAAAACGTCACTTCCTCTTTGCAAGAGCTTCCCATAATCATCAAATGGAAAGAAAAATGAATCTAAAAGGAAAATAATAAAATTATTAAGAAAGAAAAAATTGAAAATGAGACCAGAGAAATGGGATTGGATTTCCCTCTCATGAGTTAGGGTTCATAACTGAACTTTGGGAGTGAACGGCAAAGAAGAAAGAGGGTTATAATTGAGTGAACGCCAACGAAAAACTTTGGTAGTGTAGGTAGCTTTTTAGAGAGAAAGAATATTTTTAATTTTTCAATTTCTAAAATCAACATGAGAAAAAAAATGAAATCTAGATTAGTAATAGCTATGCAAATTAGATTTAACATTATATCTCAACATATCTATATGTATTAACTTGTCAAATCGTTAACAAAATATTAATTAGTAATTACTATTTTATTATTTCAATGTTTTATAATTAAATAAATAATAATAATTACATCCCTTGATTTTAAATTAAAAGAAAGAAAAATAATATAAAAATAAAATTTTTTACCGCTATTTGAACGATTTATATACGGTATATAATAT
>Ga0123341_1004741_pt1 | contig 12001 bp, 5 predicted proteins | sample Turbeapinknodule_FD_89959 | JGI IMG/M metagenome (GOLD analysis project Ga0123341, IMG submission 89959) | Root nodule microbial communities of legume samples collected from Mexico - Turtle bean Mexico pink nodule | ecosystem: Host-associated > Plants > Roots > Nodule | place: Mexico: Nepantla... | reverse complement strand
TTGTTTGTTATCAAATCTTAACAAACTATTAATTGCATTTAAAGATTGGTCAAAGCATTAAAAACTGGAGCGTAAACAGTTAGAAAATCATTTAATGCTCAGTCAAAGCACAAACCATTTTTTCTGTTATGGTACCAAAACAAACAATCTGTTGTTTCCTCGAATCAATCGGTTGTTTTGGTTTTGACAGCAAGTCAACCATAAAAACAGTTTTCAACCTTTTCTAAAAACACCTAAGCATAAAACAATCGGTTGTTTCGACAAAATAACAGGTTGTTTTTCACTTAGCTTGAAAAACACTTTTCTTTTAAAATGATTGAGAGTGCTTATGCTTTGGATTCAATCATGAGTGGATTACATATTAAATCTACCCCAGATCCTATCTAAAGGACAACTCAGCAACAACAAGCACAACCAGCATTCATCATCCTTCAAAGGGTTTGGATTCTTCAAAGCTTGAACACCACTTGATTCAATATCCAACACAATCCTGATCATCATGACCATGTGGTCATCTTGATCAAGGTCAATGCCTTGAAGTCAACATTGCTAAAGGTGATTGGAGGCCTCCTTTGCCGAGTGTGAGACATGATTGTGTTTACTGACTATATTGCAAATGTCATTTTCTCTTCGAGGTCGATGCCCGACCCCGACAAACCTTCTGGCTATTGTATTGATGACTCCCCTAAGCGAAGCATCTCAATCAAGTTGATCCTGGTCGACATGGGTACATGGCATTGGTCTTGACCTGTCATCATCATCTCGACAAGACTCTACTCGATAGTCCTATCATTCATAGTCTCAGTGTGGTCATTCCTCCCTTTGTTTGGGAGAGTGAGGCGTATACCGATATTCTTGTGTAACGAACCTTCGAACGTGCCTTGCTTGTATAAAATCCTCTATCTTATCTTTCAACGTCAAACACTCTTCGACCGAGCGGTCAAAATTACGGTGGTATCAACATTTCTTGCTTGTGTCGGTATTTTGTGGTGTAGGAACCTTTTGAGGGGTTGGGATTAGGTTGACTCTTAGAGCCTCATCTCGAATCTGGCTCCTTTCTCTATTTAGTAGGGTGTAATACGAGAACTTAGGCAATCAATTTTTCTTGATTTTATTCGATGGTTAAGGTCAGCTTGACGTCTCTTTCTCCTTAGCTTTCTCGGGTCCCCTCTCATCTTGGACCTAACTCCAAAATTCATGAAGTTCTTCTAGTTGCAGAAATTTCGCAGCTTTCCTTTTTAGCTCATTTATGTCGATGACGAATTTTTACATAAACTATCTACAAATGGCCTCTGTCTTAATGTTGTCACCATGTGATGAAGGGCCACCTCCAGGTTGAAGTTTCAGATGTTCAAAGCTACTTTTCGAAAACCTCTCCATTAGTGTTATCGATATCAAATAATAGAAAAAGTCGGGGATCCAAAAATTCTTTTTAAAGTTATAATTAAAACCATGACAAGTTATGGCAGAATCATTGTAGTCAAAAGAAGTTCAATATATACATATAGATAATTTTAAAAAAATACAAAAATATAATTGTAACACAAAAATGATGAAAGAGACAATCATAACTAATAATAATATTATGTCTAGAAATTCAAATAATAATAACATCAAATTAAAACATTACCAATTTCAAAACTTAAAATAACAACAAAACATAAAATAAAGTCTTAAACTCTTAATTATCCAACTCTTCTTCAATCTCAACATAATTGTCTACAATATTTTCTAATGTGGCACATTCATCCTTTTCTTCCCTTTCAGAGAAACTCTTATCAAAGTTAGTAATTTTTCAAACTCAGAATCAGAGCTATCATGTAATTCATTCTCAACCACAAATAGAATCTTCTCTATGCCTTTCTTTGTCAGGGTTAAAGTTGCACCGGGACCTTTCTTAGAAGCATGGAAAAATCCAAAGACAATACCACCACTTGATGGTTGCTTTCTTTCACTGGTTCTTTGTCTCCTTGTATAAGTTATTGGTTCTCCAACACTCAAAACTTCATAAACAATTGCCCAATTAAGAGTGAGATCATCATAAAAAACAACTCATTCCCCATCCCTCTTCATTATCATTATCATCATCTACTTATTTTATTAACCACTCATTATACTCGTCAATGTCATATAGTACAATAAGGCTTATTTCATCCCTAATATTATATATTTGAACAATTTTTTTATTATACTTTATGTAAACCAAAGCATGCAACCTTTTGTAGTCTAGCCTACTCCTTTTTTTTAATTAATCAACATTATGAATAAGTAAAATGTGAATGAAATTTCTTTCTACGTTATAAAAAAAAAGATAATAATGAAATGATTCATAGTTATTACTTGCTCAAATGCATTGTTCATGTCCCAATTAACTATATGTCAAATTTAAAATCTTGATTGCTAGCTTTTGTAAGTTGCGAGTTGCATGCCCATAATTCTTCCACCATTGAGTTATAAAAGTAAAGAAAGTAACTTAGAATGTAACTATTATATGATATAATTTATATCTTAACGCATTTTAGAATATATTTAAGTGTCTCACCTAGGGTTATAGTCTTCCTTGATTCCTTGGTAATGTCATCACGAAGAGTCCACTTCCACTCTTATAAAGAGACAACTCAGTTAAATTTTTTTATTACACATTTTTTTCAGGGAACCAACCTCTTAATGAAAGTATACAATCCATTTATAACTTTCAAATTATATTCTATTCATGGGTTGGAATAATAGAACTCTAGGTTCAAAAAGTGACCAGTCGCATGCAAAGAGAGATGAAGTTAGCATGTCCATCTATTATCAATGATTGTAAATACATAATTGTATTTGCTTTCATTGTTATTGAATGACTTCATTATTGTTTCCTTGACTTTCTTCATTGCTTCATATATATAGCCCATAATTGCTTCTATTTCCCCATCCACCAGACAAATTATATGAACAAAAGGATTTGTGACTTTGAGAGTAAATACAATACGATTTTAAAATGAAGGCATAAGAACAATGTTTGTATCTTCCCTCTCATTAGCTTCCTTAGAAAACTTGTTCTTGCTCCATTCATCTGAAATGAACATCTTTCTCAAATTTCCCTTCTCTTTATGCAACCTTTGTAATGATAAATACGAGGTAGCAAACTTTGTAATCGCATGTTCTACCAATTCCCTCTTATTTGTAAATTGTCTCAACAAACTCAAGGAATTAGAATGTGTATATATAAATCCAAAAAGACTAACTTTTCTTTGAATTGTCTTCTTTATCAAAGGAAGTTTTCCAATGTCTTCAAGCATTAAATGTATACAATGAGTAGCACAAGGAGTCCAATAGAGATGAAGTTTTTTTTCTTCCAATACTTACCAGCCAACACATAATTACATCCATTGTCTGTGATAACTTGAACAACATTTTCTTCACCAATCTCTTCCATAAAGGTATCAAGCATCTCAAAAAGTGTTTTCCATATCTTCACAAATTTAGAACCATCAATGGACTTTACAAACATTGTCCTTAGGATCTCACTAAAAAGTTAATCAAACATTGTTGCTTTTGTTTAGTTCAAGCACCTGGCATAATAGAACAATCATGTTTGCTCCACTGCAATTTGTGATCCTTCAACAAATTTTTAGTGTAATCAACCTTTTTGTTGAGAATTATAAATCTAATTTCATGTGAAGTAGGAGCAGTCAAATTAGGTTTATGACGTAGGATTTAGGGTTCCATAAGCACCTATAACATCAATTGTACCTTGAAAACTATTCAATCTTACAAGGTTGAGTGACAAACATGCTTGGTACCAAATTTGAGAAATGTATTGATGATCTGACACCTTTAAATTTTTGTTATATGATTCTTTGATATTAGCTTGCCTTAAATTTTCTTTTTTTCTTTCTTATTTATTGCACCACTTGGATTTCTACATAACATATCTATTGGTCATTTTTCCCACTACTATTTCCCCTTATCATTACTAGTTGTGGAAATTTTAACTTCATCTTCACTGTCATTATTATCATAAGTTGTATGTAGGATTGAGCGAAGATGTGTTTGCTCTTCCTTTAAATAATTTTCAAAGCTCTTCTCTCATACTTTTTGGAGTCTTGGTGCAAGTAACAATGTTGCCATTCCTTTCCATCGAATGTTCTTTAACTATAGTAATTTTTCCTTTCATAATTTTCACATGGTGATTACATACAATTGTATTTAAATTTCAATGTTTCCAACCAAGATCATTTATTTGGGATGTTCTTAAAGTATCATGGTCCTTTCCATTATGGTTGTTGGAAAATATGTATATTTTTTCATAAAATAATTATAGTGGAAGTGGAAAAAAAGAAAAAAAAATAGGAACTAAGACTAGAAGTAAATAAAATATTTATAAAAAAAAACACTTGCAAGAAAGTAGCGGTAAAAATGAAGACGGACAATGGTGACGAGGACAAAAGAAACAAAAGCGATGATCAACGGTGAGCAGTGGCGGTGATCGATGATGAGCAACGACAATAGGCAACAATGAGCAACTAATGGTTGAAGTGAACAAGCAAGTATTGATTGTTATATATAGGATATTATTACGTTAACTTATAACATTTCAATTGGGTCGACTATGGTATGGCCCAATTCACTTTAGGGTTTTGCTGTAACTTTTTTTAAATTATTAGGGTTTTGTGCACTATGTCATGGGTATTGACTATTGTGTATAAGATTTTATTAGGTTAACTTATAACATTTCAATTGGGTCCAAAAACTTGGTGACTCCTTACGGAAAGTGATACAAATCACCTTGACAAGCAAATGACTAAGGACACAATAAATACTTCACAATTAGGTCAGTCATCTCAGCATACAAGACCAGGCCCCACCAAACTTCAAGAAAGCCTCAACAGAAGAAGAACCAGACATAAACCAAAATATCAGATGTTCTTCCTTCTAGTTTTTTCATAAGACAAGTTTATGTAAATAAATTGGGGCTCACTTTGGGGGTCTAAATAGAAGAATAAGCTAGAGTAAGATTCACTTAGCATAAATTGGGTGTACTTAGCATAAATTGGGCTTGTGTCAAGCTCGCCTTTCATGACAAGTGCACCTAGGGTTAGGGTTTTTTGACCTACCTTCTAGAAGGCTTCTCACAAATGACGCCCCTACCCCTCTCACTCTTGCTCCCCAAGTCACTCTCTCTTATATAAATGGTCCCTTGCCTAATGTAATTTACACATTATTGAACTTTGAATAGAAAAGAAACTTTATCATAGTGTTTAGTGAACCGAGTCTCCTATTATCGTTAGATCTTATCTTGAGTGTTCTACACTTCAAGTGGCAGCTCTACACCACTCATCTTGAAGTATCCCATCATCCAAGTGGCGTGACTCCTTACTCCATTTTTCCATAAGCTTTCTTTATCTCTTCACCTTTTCCTTTCCTTCTTTGCACCAGTTTTCTTCCATTTTTTATGTTTTTCCTTTTCTTCATTTACAATTCGGTTCATCTATTATAATTGTTTCCTTTTTTTGTTCTTAATTCAACACCTCATCATCATCATCACCTTATATTGTGTTTTTCTCTTTGCCCTCTAGAAGTAAACCTTTACACTTACTTAACCACTTCCTTAAGTTCGTGTCCAATGAGAATATTCTTTGGGTTTCTCACCATATTGCGCTTAAAACAAAAACCCAAAAACAAAGTGCAACCCATAAAATGTACAATCTTAAAATCAACTCACATCATGTAGTATTCAGAGCAAGGTTTCTGAGTTGATTTTTGCCTTTAAATTTCAACCATTTCAATTATGTTTTTATCTTCATGTAATTTCAATTTTACCTTTCAATTTAGCCTTTAAATTCTATCATTTACAATTTCGCCTTTTTATTCATTAAGAATTTAAAATTCTACTTTTGATATATTTGTGTCAAAAAAAATTCCTTACCTATTTTGCTTGAGTCTTATGTTCTTAGTGTTCTAGGAGTCTTTAAATCCATTCTGCTTATTTTGCTTTTAATTGTGAAGAACTAAAAGTAATTAGAGTTTGTTTAAGTGGTAGTTGATTTAGTGTCAAACAAAGAATTCAAGTGATCATATGAATTGATTCCCAATCTATTTGTGAAAATTTGAAAGTGAAGTAAAAATATGTGTCAAGAATGTGGACATTTTAAATCCATAAAAACAAATACAAAAACAATTTGAATGCAATTCACTTTTCAAGATTAAAGTATTAAAAGGATTATTTTCATGTGGCAAATTGTTTTCACATTTGTGAAACTTTATCCTTCTTGCTTTTACATGTTCTAAGAAAATTAAAACTTCATAGTTAAAAGTTTAAGTAAATTTATTTGAGTCTTCATAAGTGCTTTTCTTGTTGGTCTTGTTTATGTTTTGTCATCATCATACTTTTATTTTGGTTTAGCTTTCTTTCTTTAAAGTTTTCTTGCTTGTATTTAAAATTTTCTTAAAGTTTTGTTGGAGTTCTTTGTATGAGCAAGTGATAAGAGCTTTGACCTCTTTCACTTGAAGTGTTGCTACCAAGTGTAGACCCTTAGGAAAAATTGCAAAACCTTTATTGAGTGAAGTTAACCTTTTTCCATCCTTTACTAAACTGTTGAGTGATACACGTGAGTGAGTTCATTAAATTATTGTTTTCACTAATTGTTTGCTTTCATTTGTGCAAATCATGGCTCAATTGTGTTCGAGAGAATCTTCAAAACCGCTATCTCCTCAAAAGACACGTCTTTTGTGGGAGCTTAAGGATACCAAAAGGAGTTTGGCCCACAAAGAAGAGGAAATGCGGCAAATAGTGGAAAGAATACAAAGGCTAAAGGATACTCAAGAGAGACTAGTTAGAGAAAGGAGGCGGGAACCTGGACGAACTATAAGGTACCATATGCACTATGGAAGTGAGGAAGAAAAAGAAGAAGATTGGAAAGTAAAAAATGTGGGAACTAGGCGCCACCAACACCAACCACCAAAGAATTATTTTCCTTTTGTAAGGTTACCTAGTTTTAATGAGGAAAGTGGCCCTAATTTGTATTCACTACAAGAAAATCATTAAATACAAACTAGTTTTAAAGACAAAAAATAATTAGTTGCTATAGTGATTAAATTAAAGACCATTTTAGAGACTAAAAAAATTATTAGTTTCTATTATTGATAAATAGTTTCTAAATTGGTATCCAATTAATGACCAAGGTTTTTGCTACCAAATTTAGAATCTAAATAATTGGTAGTCAAAACCTTTGTAGCTAATTAGATACCAATTTAGAAACTATTTATCAATAATAGAAACTAATTTAGAAACTATTTATCAATAATAGAAATTATTTATTATCCTGTCTTATATTTAGTGAATTACTTGATTATTCAATTGTTCCTTGTGGGTTCGATATTCGTCCTTAGGAACACATTATTACTTCTAGCAACTCGGTGCACTTGTCGTAAAAAGTTATCAGGAAGCAACACATATTCTATTGGGAAGGCCTTGGCAATATGAAAGGAAAAATTTACATGATGGTCATACCAATAAGATTTCTTTCAACTTCCAAGGGCACAAAGTTATATTAAAACCCCAATCTCCCAAGGAAGTTAATGAGGACCAAGTAAAAACGAAAACCAAAAGAGAAAATGAAAAAGTTGAGGAAAGTAAAATCAAAACAGATCTCATCATCTCATCTCACGCAGTCAAAACAATAATGTTGACCCGTACAAAACTAACTGTGTTTCCTAGGTATACTTCTTCCTTATCCTTTTCATTACCAAATCATTCTAAATACTTGACATCTTTGATAAAGAAGTATAGGGATGACATTCAAAAACCTCCTAAGGGTTCTCACCTTCTAAGAGGATTTTTCACAAACAAATCACTTCTTCCCTAAACATTCTCTAGAAACATGGCCTGTATCTAAAACTTATCCATGCGAACTCCCAAAACTTCATGAACATAAGTTTGATTCACAACTCAATGCTATAAATATTCTATCTATTCTGTGAACAAACTAATTATGTTATTTACATGAGTTATTAATTCGAGGTCAAATTCTTTCCAACTTGGGGGACATGATACAAACCACCTTGACAGATGATTAAGGACACAACAAATACTTCACAATTAGGTCAGTCATCTTAGCATACAAGACCAGGCCCAACAGGAGAAGAACTAGACATAAACCAGAATATCATATGTTCTTCATTCTAGTCTTTTCACAAGACAAGTTTATGTAAATAATTTGGACTCACTTTGGGGGTCCAAATAGAAGAATAAGCTAGAGTAGGGTTCACTTAGCATAAATTAGGGCGTACTTAGCATAAATTGGGCTTGTGCCAAGCCCACCTTTCATGACAAGTGCACCTATGTTTAGGGTTTTTTTACATACCTTCTAGAAGGTTTCTCACAAATGGCGCCCCTACCCATCTCACTCTTGCTCCCAAAGTCACTCTCTCCTATATAAAGGGTGACTTGCCTCATGTAATTTACACATTGAATTTTGAATAGAAAAGAAACTCTATTAGAGTATTTAGTGAGTTGAGTCTCCTATTATACTTGGATCCTATCTTGAGTACTCTACACTTCAAGTGGCAACTCTACACCACTCATCTTGGAGTATCCCTTCCTCCACGTGGAGCGGCTTCTTACTCCATTTTTCCTTAAGCTTTCTTCATCTCTTCACCTTTTCCTTTCCTTCTTTGCACCACTCTTCTTCAATTTTTTATGTTCTTCCTTTTCTTCATTTACAATTTGGTGCACCACTCTTCTTTTTTTGTCAAAAATAATAATTTATCGTAAAAGACGGATGTCAAACCCACGAGGAACATTTATTTAAAATCCTAATCATAGTATTCACTAAGTATAAGAATATGTACAATAATTGAATTTAAAAGATATAGATATAAATTTGCATGAAAATTAAATTAAAACAAAATAAATGAGAAAAATAATTTAATTGATAAAATCGGGATTGAAGTTAATCTTTCTCACTCGTCTTTATTTTGGATAAATAAAAACATACAATCTTCTAACTTAATTTATATTGATGCAACATATAAGAGTCATTCATATTGATTCCTTAATTGTGAAATTATTTGGATTATCTCCTAAATATCGATGTCTCTTATCTTTAGAAAACATTCTTACCATTAAGAAAAAAAATATTATATAGCAATTGATATATTCTAATTTGTGTCTAGTATCAAAACATATCAAGTATCCTCATTTATGTCAGATTTCTTAGAAGTACTTTTCAGTTATATCCAAGAATCACGTTCATGAATAAAAATTTGAGCTTTAAGCACAATACTAGATCCAAAATTCATGTTCATGAATAAAAATTCAAGCTTTGAGCAAAAAAATATATCCATTTGCTTCATCTCTCCTTAAATTTTTGAAAATAACACAAAATTGGAAATAAATAGTTCTATTAATCTCATAACTCCAAAAATATATTATTAAATTCTATTTTTTTTCAAATTAGGGTTGAATCATAGCTTAATCAACAATTAAAATCAATAAATGTCTAACTTTTTGCATGAAATTTCACTAAATAATGACACTTATAAGGTATGGTATGACCAGTCCGCTCAAGGACATCCGGTAAAATTGGAACGATACAGAGAAGATTAGCATGATCCCTATGCAAGGATGACATGCACAAATCGAGAAAAGGTATGGTATGACCAATTCATTTTAGGGTTTTGTTGCAACTTTTTTAAAATTATCAAGGTTCCACACACACCACTCTAAGTCATGGGGCGCTACATAACAAATCAAACATGACACTTAGGATTTCTAATGTTGTCGTCGTCGCACACCCTCATCGGACCTCATGCCGCCACTGCACACCCTCATCGCTTCTTGCATTGCCACTATTGATTTTGGCTTAATCCCAAGTCCCACATCGGTGGATTCATTGTTTGGGAAGGAGGTTTGAGGGTTATAAATTAAACTCTCCTCCTTCACTGTTATATATCCCAATTTGTAATATCTTCTCCCATAATAATAAAAGTGAGCTATTTTTGCTGTGCTTGGAGATTAGGCTAAATTGGCCTAACTCCGTTAACAATTTTCTGGTGTGTTTTTTTCCTCTTTATCTCTTTTATTATTCTGCTCTGTTTATTCAATATTATTTGTCGGGTAGCTTTGTTAGGGTTCTGTTTTAGTGGGAAAATTACCCATTTTTCCCAACAACCTCTTTCTCGCATCCTTTTCCTCCATCTCCTTTCACCACTAGCATCCCATGATGCAAAAAGTGTCCACCAAGGGCCGCCATGACAAACATACATCGTCATTGCCATGTTGTGGCAGTAATCTGTAACTCCCCCACTGATTTCCGCCATGTCACCACAATAACCACTTTTAGATAACATTGTTATCCATAAACAATCTCAACGACTCACCCTTCTCTTGCTAGATATTAGTGGGGGTGATTGATGTCATGTGATGTGGTTAGCTTGTTACAAATTACATCCCAAACTTTGCCACCAAGGTCTTGAAGTTATCAATGGTGAATGGTGGGAGGCGAGTAAACTAACTCAATGTCACTCATTTCGAGGATGTTGAAAAAACATGGTAGAGCATTGTGTTGTTCAAGGTGTAAAGGCCCATTTGGGTCACATATACGTCAACATGCTCATCGAGGTCGATCATCCCATCATATCAGTCAATACTCAATCCCTTTCAGTTAGGAGGGAGTTAAACACTCATTATTTTATCAACAAAAGGGTGTCGACAGGTACTCCCCAATGTCATTGAGGTGTTTGCCGACATATGAAGATGCAATTATGCTTCCAACGTATGGGTATCATGACAGAGGGTGCTCAGGGTCTTGGTATTCCTCTTCTTAGGGCCAGGACAGGTGAGTCCCTTCCAACCTCCTTTTCATCTTCTAGTTCTCTTGTCTGAGGACACAAATTTCTTTGGTATTCCTCTGTTTCATTTCGACTACCTCCCTCTGAAAATCCAAAAGAAAAGTCATGTGTTCAGTCTCAATTACTCGAGTCTATGTCCTTTGATCATTAGTCAGGTTTCTTGTAAATACGATTGAGTTCTTTAGCGTTGTACCTTCTCAGCCCCATAGTGGACGCCAATTGTTTTTGTATGGACTCAAAGTGTGTCTTATTCTTTAACTTACTTATATGAAACACTTGTGTATAGGTCACTTCTCGGGTCTCGTTCAGAATGGAAGATCATTGCAAAGGATTCTCTAACACTCAAGTCAATATGTGATAGTAGATGTATTAAATAATGTAAAAATGTACATTTCATCATGTGACATTCACCTAAATTGTAGTACCGAATGAATTGAGTTAGCCCAAAACTTTGAGAGTCTAAGGAATTAAGTGGTCCAAAAGTGCTGATGATTTTTACGGCAAGTGCACCGCGTTTGTCAGAAGTAATATTGTCCCTAAGGATGGATATCGATCCCACGAGGAACAGTGAATTATCAAGTACAATATTCGCTAAATATAACAACAGAACAATAAAAAGAGTGTTGAATTGAGTGTGTTGTCAATGATCAATAAGAAAACAAACAAAGAATTAGTTGCTTTAGTTGGAGAAGTAGGGATTAGGTTTCATCTCTCTCACTCTCATGTATTTTAATTAGCATGTCAATATTAAGTTCTTTGATTGAAATTGATGTCCATATAAAAATCATTTATAACGATAAAATCCTTAAGAATGTCCCTTAACTATCGTTCCCTCGCATAATTATAAGAACAACTTAGGATGAAGCTCGGATGTTTAATAGCAATTAACATTTCAAGTCTATTCCTAGCACTCAAATATGTTAAGTATTGTTGTTTATGTCCAAACCCTAAAAATACCTCCCGGTCAGATTTAGGATTCTCAATTTGTCACGGAAAGTTAAAAGTAAAACAACAATACCAATAATCAATCAAGAACTGGATATTAATATATAAGATATCACCTCAATACATAAGAGTTTGAGCAGATTACTCCCAATCCCAAAGGGTAGAATTAGCCACACATACTTCTAGCACCTTCCATTCTCCCAATTGGGTTACAATT
>Ga0123341_1004740_pt1 | contig 12004 bp, 8 predicted proteins | sample Turbeapinknodule_FD_89959 | JGI IMG/M metagenome (GOLD analysis project Ga0123341, IMG submission 89959) | Root nodule microbial communities of legume samples collected from Mexico - Turtle bean Mexico pink nodule | ecosystem: Host-associated > Plants > Roots > Nodule | place: Mexico: Nepantla... | reverse complement strand
CTTAAATTCTAAATTAGTCTTTCATTATAAATTAGTGATTAATTTAAAATTTAAAATAATTAATAGTTAATTAGATATCAATTTATAAACTATTTTATAAATTTTATTAATAATAAAAAATACTTTAAATATTTGAATCTATAAAATAGTATATAAATTAATTACTTTTTATCTTTAAATTAATTTAATAACTTTCTCAAAGTTATGTGTTTTGGGGTTAAAATAAAGAAGAATGGAAAATGAGAAGTAGAAAAAGTTAGAATTTGATTAAGAGAGTTATAAAGTAAAAGTTGGTAGTTTGGATTGATGGTTGTGGACAGGATATGGTGTTTGCTGATTACGGATCAAGGTGGAAGCTGCTGAGGAAACTGAGCAACCTGCACATGCTGGGAGGAAAGGCTGTGGAAGAGTGGAGCAAGGTTCGAGATGAAGAGATGGTTCAGATGATTGGTACGCTGTACGAAAGCAGCAAGAAGGGTGAAGCTGTGGTGGTGCCTGAAATCTTGACCTACTCCATGGCCAACATGATAGGGAAGGTTATACTGAGTCGTCGAGTGTTTGAGACGAAGGGTTCGGAGTCAAACGAGTTCAAGGACATGGTGGTGGAGCTCATGACTGTTGCAGGCTACTTCAACATCGGTGATTTCATACCCTTCTTGGCCAAATTGGACTTGCAAGGGATTGAGCGTGGGATGAAGCAGTTGCACAAGAAGTTTGATAGGTTGTTGACGAAGATGATTCAAGAGCATGTTGCTTCCAAGCACAAGAGGAACGATAAACCTGATTTCTTGGACATGGTCATGGCTCATTATGGCGAACAACAAGACGCTCATCAAGACAAACTATCACTTATCAACATCAAAGCTCTGCTTTTGGTACGCATCACTCTAACATCTCTCTCTTATCACCTTCCACCACTTGTGTAAAACACAACTACTGTGTGTGGGATATAGGTTACATAAATGTCCCAGTTTATTAAGTTTATTCTTTATTTATTAAAAAAAACTATACACTATGATGGCCACAAGTTATAAGTGAGTAAGAATACTAAAACAAGTGTGCTAGGGACATGCTTTTAAACATCTTAGTTATATGTCTACATCTTAGTTTTAAATATATTATTATTTTAATATTATTTTATATTATTTAATTATAAATTTACTTTTTATTATATATATATATTTACTTTTAAATTTTTTACATAAAAAATTGTATGCAATTATGAGAGTTCTCGAACTATTTCTTTATGAGTAATTAATGCATCAGAAATTTTTGTCTCTGTGACGTATAATTTGTAGGTGAGAGAACTGATTGCAACGTCACCTTTTAAAGAGAGATATACGTATACTTTGCATTTTGAATGAAAAGTAACAGATACAAAATTATAAATTTTCTTCATTAGAATACATAAAAGTATAGTCTTATTATTATTATTATTATTTATTTTTTATGAAAAATTTTAAATCATGTCAATGTAATTTATACCAATACTTCCCTCATCATCATCGAAGTGTCTTGGAAAGAAAAAATCATTTACAAAAGTTGAGTCTAAATTTAAGTGAACAAAATTTCAGTATTCCTTAAATATAATAAACATATGATATCAACAAACTTTCAGTGGTCGAAACAATTAATGTTAATATGTTTTATATAATTTACCTAATTCTTTGACTAGCGTAGGAAGAAAAGTTGAAAACAACATAGTTAAGTATTAAAGGACAAGTAAGGGTTGTACATGTCGTACGTGAATTAAAATTACCCACGTCGAGTGTTTTCTGAGTACTAAATTCACATGATAGCCTTTAAATGCTCACTGTACGTTAAATGCTCACTATACAATAAATATGTCTAAAAAATATAAATTGTTAAATTCAATTTATAATTATCTAAATTTATATTAATTTTAAGTTTATTTAAATAAATTTATCTCAAATCTAAATTCATATCCAATCTATATTTAGATTAGATATTAGACCGGATATATTTTTAAATTATTTAAAATAGATTTTAAGTTGAGTTAACTCAGACTCAAGTCGAACTAAGTTAGTCCAAACTTAGGTCTAGTCGAGTCGAATTGAACCTATGTCGAGTTAAATCAATTCAATCCAAGTCGAACAAAAAAGACACAGAAACAGGTCCAACAAATCGACCAAGACCCATATCGAATCAAATTGATCCGACTGAGATTGAACTGATTTGACCCATGTATAGTCAAACCTAGTCAACCTTAATCCATATCAAACAAAGATCGATCTGAACTTATGCAAACTGATTCGACTGAGATCCAATATGAGTTGATTCTATATACCGTATGCTTACTATACATACGGTTCTTACCATCACTTTTGTTTATTTTTATTAATTTTTCTCACCTCTCCCCTTAAGAAAAGAATTAAAAATGAAAACCTTTATCTCTTCCAAAATTCTGTCCCTGGCTACCAAAACAGAGTGGAACCTCGTCTTAAAATAAGAAATTGGACTCTCCGCAAATTAAATTGAAGAATTCTTCATACCTCTATGTGCATTTTCATATATATTTTTTTAATTTCAATCCTATTACTATTCACTCCAAGAAAATCATGAAATATTCATAGAAACTAATTTTAGAAAGAAAGAATAATTAGTTGTTATAGTGACTAAATTAGAAACAATTTTAGAGACTAAATAAATTTTTGGTTTCTAAATTAGTTTCTATTATTGTTAGATGGTTTCTAAATTGATATCTAATTAACAACCAAGGTTTTTGCTACCAAATTTATAAACTAAATAATTGGTAGTTAAAACCTTGGTAGTTAATTAGATATCAATTTAAAAATTATTTAACAATAATAAAAACTAATTTAGAAACCAAAAATTTATTTAGTCCTAAAATGGTCTCTAATTTAGTCACTATAGCAACTAATTATTTTGATATCTAAAAATTGATTTCTATTTAATGATTTTCTTGTAGTGATTATTATAAGTATATATTAGTGTTTTTGTTTTGGTTGAAAGTAATGATGGTTTGTTCCTCAGTTTTAAGTAGTCTTGGTTGTTTGTAGTTGTTTGTGATAGTAGTAGATAATTGATGGTTGTTGATGATAAATATTGATGGTTTGAAATAAATTTTATGGTGTTTTTACTGTTTGATTTCTGTTCGCTTATTTTTTTCTCTTTTCTTTTATATATATCAAATTGTTCTATCAATAACAATTCTTATTGTAATACAAATTTCATATTGTATAATTCAAAATACATTTTAAAATTACATTGTATAATTAAGAAGTTATTACTTCATCCAAAAATACCTTCTAAATTATACTTACAAAAAATTACAAAACATAAAAAAAATACTCAAATACTCTCTGAAAAGAATGTAGTTGTATGAGTGTTGGGATTGGACAAGAGATAAAAGGATGCGTGGATGTGAGGTTCTGTAAAAATTAGTGTATTTAAAATTTTGAAAAAGGATAAAAATGAGTATTCACGTTTAATGTGAAAGTGTAGGAGGAAGCTTGAGAATTGAAGACAAAAACCTTTTAAGGTACGGAGGTGGGTGAGGAATTTGCCAACTAAGTTTTAGTGGACAGTCCTCTTGAAGACCAAAATGCATACCACAAACTTGTCCTTCAAAAAAGATTGAAAACAATTCCAGAATTAGACTTCCAAATTTGGCTTTCTAAGAGCCAAATTTTGATTGGGATATGCAATAAAGGAACATGAAAATGCAGGTGGAAATTTCACTTCCCACAACTAAATTCTCACTGTAAACATTAAAAAGTGTCAGTCTGAAAAATAAACTCAGTGGAAACAATGTCCAAAAAGATGCTACTGCGGGTAAAATTTCACTCATTTGGTAAAATGGTGTTCCAAGATTCTAGGAAAATATCTCTGTTTATAATAAATAAGTTGGATCATATTTTTTTATTAGATTTTACATGCCCAATTTATTTTGATTAAATTGAGTGGATTGAGTAATATTATCTAAAATTTAGTATTAAAAAGAGAGATTTATGAAATAATAAAGTAAAGAATGTGGATGTTTGTGTGGAACAGAACCTATTCACAGCAGGAACTGACACATCTTCAAGCATCATAGAGTGGTCCTTGGCAGAGATGCTGAAGAATCCAAGCATCATGAAGAAGGCTCAGGAGGAAATGGACCAAGTGATAGGAAGGGAGCGTCGCCTTAAAGAATCCGACATTCCAAACCTTCCCTACTTCCAAGCCATATGCAAAGAGACCTACAGAAAGCACCCTTCAACCCCTCTCAACCTCCCTCGAATCTCCAACCAACCATGCCAAGTTAACGGCTTTTACATCCCCAAGAACACTCGTTTGAGCGTCAACATCTGGGCCATAGGAAGAGACCCTCAAGTGTGGGAGAGGCCCTTGGAGTTTAAGCCAGAGAGGTTCTTGAGTGGGAAGAACAAAAGGATCGAACCACGTGGGAATGACTTCGAGCTCATACCCTTTGGTGCTGGCCGAAGGATCTGCGCAGGGACCAGAATGGGGATTGTGTTAGTGCACTACATTTTGGGCACATTGCTGCATTCCTTTGATTGGAAACTGCCACATGAAGTGGGGGACTTGAACATGGAAGAGACCTTTGGCCTTGCCTTGCAGAAAAAGGTTCCTCTTGCTGCTTTCGTTACTCCTAGGTTGAACCCTATTGCTTACATTCCTTAGATTATAGATATATAACATATATATATAGCTACTCAATAAGTGTTTCTGTTGTTGCACAATCGTTGTTGTTGCTTCTCATGTTGTGTGTTTTTAATCTTTTGTGGTTTCTGATTTTTATTCCATGTATAAATGTGTAATTCAGTATATCTTGTTTTGGGTTAATTATGATTTATGTAATTCATGGTGGACTTTAGTCTTTTTAATTAACTTTATTCGTTTAGTGTTACTTTTTATACTTAACATTTTAATCAATAAAACTAAGAAAGGTTGAATATCGAGATCTTGATTAAGCCTACTATTGCAATCCTCTTCATGCGACTTCACCATTGACTAAGGCAAGCAAAGGAAATAGTTGAAAGTAAAACACAGAATTTCTCAAAGGAATCTTCATTTTTCATTCTCCATATCTCTTTTAATAGTCCCCAACATTTTTTCAGCTTGAACAAGATAATTTTGTTTTCTACCTTAGATTGACTCTTGGTTTGAGGATGTTCTATGGATCCGATCACGTGTCGAAATTCAATCTCAAACAAAATCTATCGAGACAAACAAAATCTTAGATTTCCTCTTCCTAAGTGAAAACAGACCGATTATGTCAATGTTTCCACATTGCAAATGGTCATGGAAAACAATGTGATGAAGCTCCTTCAATTTTAATGAGATTGCTTACTTTATAAATTTTGTTAACAAACTTTGTATTGTCACCACTTAAGATCGGTCAATAATAATACTTTTATACCTATTGTTGATCTTGTTATGAAGTTTAATACATATTTTTTTAACAGACTCCATAACCCAATCCACATTATCATTTCTAATTAAGGCTTTGTAAGATAATTAGGTGCAGAATTGCTTATGACGTGGTTGTAGATGAACATCATTTTGCTTTTGCTGCCTAGTAGTACATTTTGGAAAAGTATTTATTGTTTATTATTATTTAGTTTATTTCTTTTTCATTTCAACAACAAAACTATATTATACTGTGTTCCTTATTCACCATATTTCATACTGTTCTTACAACAAGGACCAAGAACATTTGAAATGGGTTAACAAGACTAATCCTTCAATCTTGGGCTGAATACTATCTTGGGCTGGATACTTAACTTCTCTCCTTGATGAGAACTATTGGCTTCTCCTCTCGGCTGGTACTTTCGGCTTCTCCTCTCGGCTGGTGCTCTCGGCTTCTCCTCTCGGCTGGTGTTCTCGGCTTCTCCTCACAACAGGTGGGGGGTACCTGCAAGTCGCTCCGATGCCAAAGTCAGAAAGGGTTTAATATTCATCAGATAAAATCACTTTTACCTCTTTCTATCTCTGAACTCCTATTCATAGAGTTTCTTTAATGGGCTTTCCCCTTTACTCTTGGGCTTTCTTTCTGCACCTTTTTTTATTATTTGTGCACCCCTCTTGCAAGTTTTTATCTAATTGGGCTTTTACAACATTTATATTTTTGTTTTATTCTTGTCTTCATTGCTTTCGGTCAAAACCTCTCGGTTTTAACTTAATCATTTTAATTGTTATACTATGTAGTTCGCGGCATGAACCTCTCGGTTTTAGCCTATCAGTACACGTACCAACAAAATAACATTAGGATTTTATTTACCTTAAGAAAAGTCGCAAAGGGCAAATCACAACGTTATCAGTATCGGATCTTTTACTTAACTGTTGAAGGCATTACTTCAAAATTTAAATGAGGTTAAACCGATTTCAATAAAATATTAATGTTTGTATATGAACCGATATTAATAAAAAAGGATATTACACATAAATATACAAATTACAATTTAAATTCCACTTAAAATATCAATCATAACATATAATAGAAATAAGTCGAAAGTAAATCTAATAAATTATATTTAAGTTCAATAATGACAAATAAAATCTAATGGCAACTACAAGTCTTTTATAACAAAAAAAACACAGACATTTTTTAATCAACTGGCTGAACTTTAAAAACTTCTGATTTTAGTTCATTCAATTCTGTCCTAATTCCAGTGAAGTCCAGTTTTTAAGAAAAATTGAAACGAACTCTAGACCGATTCAACCAGTTGAACTTTCCCAAACGATCTAGTTCTGAAAATTGTAGCAAAAAAATATAATTTATAAGTTAACTTAAATATATAAGTTGAAATTAAAAGTTTATAATTTATTTTATCGCAGAGCATCATCATTGGTGCAGAAAGGTAAAACTGATGGATTGTGCCTTTATGATGAAATTCTTTGATTGAATTTTGGAGAGGATTGGCGGAAGCTTCAGTGGAGGAGGCGTGCAAGGAGGCTCACATGGAGCTTGCGGTTTCTTTGGAGGTGCATGCTAAGTATGGAGAGTGATAAGTGAGGCCTAATCACTTGAGCTAGGTGGAGAGTTGAAGACTAAAGTGTTTATCTTAAAGAGGCAAGACAAGAGTGAGAATTGACTCAATATTTTGGCAGCAATTTCACTCATTCATTAATCTTGTAAAATGAGAGTCAAGCACCTCAATTTATAGGAGAGAAGATTGAACATTTTGGAACCAAAATTAAAAAATTCAAAATAAAACTCTCCAATGAGAAGGTGTCATGTGGAGTCATGCTTTCCATGTTTAGCTCACACCTTCCATGTTAAATCCTCTCCACTCCTATGTTGCCATGTGGGCGTCCATGTGCTCCATGCCAAGGTGATTTTCGTTCTCCAATATACTCTAGACGTTTTAGGGTTACATTGGGCTTAAAGAAGCCCAATTGTTACCCTAACTAGTCATTTTTAACCCTAACTAGTCATATTTTACTATTAGCCCAAATACAAGCCCAAAAACCTATGCTACTTGGCCCAAATATTCGGTCCAATTATTTTATGCTACTAGGCCCAATACATGGCCCATGAAATCATAAACAACTTTATACAATTTATTTAAGCTAAAGCTTGGCCCACAAATAATGTTGACCAGTCTGCAGAAACCCAGTCTTCTTGTGTTCTTCTGGCCAAAGCTCTAGTTTATGTTTTGATGACTTGGAGGTCTTCTTGGATATGTTTGTACATTCCTTCACCCTATAGTTATCCTCTTGATTGGGCCTACAAAAATAAACAAAAGCCCAATTAGACCATATTTTCAATTAAATCAATAAATAACCTCTAGGTCTTCATCCTCCTTATTATGGGGTTGTGTGTGGTTGGACGGTTTCCATAAAAAACGAATGCGGATATTTTACATTTATAAGAGCGGTTATATAGCCGCATTTGATGAACACATATTCTTAAATCGAAGAGATAAGAAGGCGACTATATAACCACATTTGTAAATCTCATTTATAAGTGCGGCTATTTCTGGTAGTCGCACTTGTATATGCTTCTGAATGAGGGTTTAGGGTTTAAGGGTAATTCATTTACCAGTGTGGCTATTACCATAGTCGCATTCATAAATATGTTTTACAAGGGAGGCTATTTAAGGCCTCTTACAATGGTAATCATCCATTGCATAACGTAATAGTCACACTCATAGCTTTCTGGTTGTTTATTACACTATAATTCAATAAAAAATAAAAGTTAGTATATTGATAAACAATGAAAAGAGAAAGAAAAAATTATAAACATTTAGCCTTATCCAGTTCAAATTTTGAAAATTTGAATTGGATCGACCTTTTAGAATGTTAATATCCACGCCATGAACTGGTTAATACAAAAAACCTTGTTTGTATATATGGTTAATTAGTAACATACAGAGTTAAGTTTATAGTGTACTTACCTATCAATGATATTCTTAAGACTTGTGGATGACTTCTTGTGTAGGGAACAAAACCACAAAGCAGCCTAATCACTGATAAGACAAGTAACTTCTAATGACCCCTATATCATCCATGAAAAGAGTGAGTAAATGTTTAAAACATGAAATAGTGATAATTGACGACATATATAATTAAACTTACTCATTAATAAGTGCATAAATAAATTTCTTTTCCCTCTTTTTTTCAGGGTGGTAGTGATGTATGATTGGGTCTCATTTTCCTTTGCTCCAATGGGATTAGTATATGCGGGATCTAAGAATCCATACACATTTTCCTTCCCCTCAATGATAGAAACACCATTCATAAACCTACAAGTAATTAGTTAAAGCATAATGAATACTAATTTAACATAAATTAAATTAAAATATAGGTAAAGACACTTACATCATAAAAGATTGAATTATATTTATATTGAACTCCTGATCCCCACCTACAAATTTTAATAAATCTGACATGTATATGTACAATGGCAACTTAGTGTTTGTTTCAAAAAACGTATGATCCTATGGAACTTCCAGAGGGTCTCGTCCCATTTGTTTAGCAACTACAACTAAGGAAGCTATAAGATCGTCAATCGAAACCTCATTCTACCTTTTCGGACTTGGTTTTCGACGAGGTTTGTACAAAATAAAGAACATTTGTTTTAAAATAGATGTAATATATAAATATAAATTAATATAATGAAATGAAATTATTACCGGAGGTTCTCGCGTAATTCGAATGAGGTTTCTGGGCCAGGCTACGAATGCTTGAAATGCTTCAGCCACAGTTGTTACCTCATCTAAAGGTAGTGGAACACGATCATCAGGTACTTGTACTCTTTTAACCGTTACCTTCGCCACATCAGAGAAACGTTATGTAAGGTGGTGACCTCTTCATAGACTTTTCCAATGGCCACCACTTGAGGAAGCATGTCGCCCTCTACCAGTAGCTCACATTGCCTTGTCCAGCCAATGATATCCTCCCTTGATGTTGTAGGAGTCGCACAACTCCCCTTTGTGCTCTTAGGAGCGAGACTAATAAGCGCCTGAACTGACGGCTCAACACAAAGTTGTTGTGATAGTAACTCCTGTCGCAACTCTAGCCACATCCTTTTAGCCTCCTTTCTTATCTCCTCCATTAATTCTTAACGTAGCTTACTCTTCAATTCTGCTTTGATCTCTTGAGGGGAGGAGGATGAGTGTCGTGGTGCAACTCCAAAATATAGTTTAATTCCAACCCCTTGTCTAGCTGCACGAACACGACCACAGTGCTCAAGTTATCCAATTGCTTCAACCAGGATATCGCGATGACCTTCAGGAACAAAATTACCTTGGGAGCTTAAGGAATCCTGCAAGAGACCAAAATCATATTAGTTTTTAATATAATTAATGCTTTAAAATAAATGCAAAATAGGATAAAAATAACTTACAATTTTTTTGCAGACTATCTCTGATTGAACAAAACTAAATGCACCCGACTTTTTAATTCGGACCCTCTTCCATTTTACATGGCGAAAAGGTGGTGATGGAGGAGAAATGACCCCTGTTTCCAAATTCTCAGATGCAGTCCCCTGTCTAGATTGCTTCTTTTCCACCATCAGTGATTGCTCAAGCTTTCGATACCCCGAACGAGACAGTACGTGCGGGGTAACATTCTTTAAAGTTATCTCTTGAGCTTTCTTCCTGTCATAATTGAAATAAACAAAGTGAATTAAATAATATTAACTTATTAATTTTATATAAATAAAAATAGTTAAGTAACTTCACTTACCATCCAAGCTTCATTTTCACGGCTTTCTTCATGTCTCTTCATCAATATCTTTGTACTTTAAACAAGGACTTTCGCCTTTAAGCTTGCCAAAAATATATTTTGTCGTCAGTCTTGACTTAAAGTGACGAAATTTAAGTCCGATATTGGATATAATCTTTGATCGAAGTGGTTCCACATTAGGGATTTCAAAATTTGCCTGCAAAATAACATTACCAAATTAAAATTAATCTATGAATATTAAAAAGCATTATATGATAACAATAATGATGTAAAGTTTACCCGAACATCCTCTCAAAGCATGTTCTGATCGACCTTTGACACATCATCCCATAAATTAATTAAAATGGAGAGTCTCTCACGAGAAACAACTCCAAGATAGTTATTAAACTCATCTGCATTAGGACCAAAAGCCACTCCAGTAATGACGTCAATGTCAACACGTGTCGTCTTTCTAGAAAGACGTTTCAATGCGAGACGCTTCAATCTAGTAGGTCCTCTCCTGCCTCGTCCAAATTGGGATCTGATTAGAGTTTGATCGTCATCCATATATGTGTTAAAAAAATTAGGTAACAAACATTAGTTAATCTGCATCGAATTAAAATCATATAAAAAAATACATAAAATTCTAAATGCGTATTATAAAAAATATTTCTAAATTTATTACCATAGTGGGTTGAATGTTCGTATATAAATTCCTTTATTGTGGTCTTTACGGGTTGCATGTACATCATCAAGTACATCGTCATCTTTATTAATTATCATTGGTGTGAATGAACGAGGATCACCATTTCCAATATCATCTATGACCTCCCCTTGTTTTATCCCGTGTAAAACGACATACCAATGTTCTGACGTAGGATCTTTCACGTAGAAAACCTGAGATGCTTGTTGAACCATTATAAATGGCTCATCTCGATACCCTATCTTTCAAAAGTTCACTAGTGTGAGTCCTAATTCATCAATTTTAACCCTACTTTTATTGTCAACCCATTTACACTTGAAAACTGGAACTAAAAACTTAGTATAGTCAACCTCTCATATCTCTTATATAAACCCATAGTATGCCATTGATCCAAGTACATGATTTGTATCTTTCAAAGTGGAAAATTGCATTGACTCGGCTTCACGAGTAACACTCAAATTTTGAATTGTACTCTTTTCATCATAGACTTCGTGTAAAATATACAATTATTCACTTCGTACGCTTTACAAGAAATGACATCAAACTTCAATCCAATAGCCAACCAGGTCAAGGTCTCTGATGTGGTTGAATCCTTTAACACCTCATCTTTAAACCAAGGCATGAAAGTTCTATTATGTTCCATCAAGACCCATTTCTCTGCTTGTCTTGGGTTATTTTCCTTCACAATGGCTTTATGATCTTTTATGTAAGGTATAACTTCATCTGTGTCATTCAATATATACAAATGTGATTGTAAGACTTCTGATCAAGATTTGCTTACAATATTCACACGACGTAAACATTTAGACCTATTGGATTTTCTTTTGACATGTACTCTGAATAAAATTCAATACTTTCTTCAGCTATGTACCTTTCAATCATTGAAGCTTCTGGATGATAATGATTTTTCACATAACCTTTCAAAATTTTAATATACCGTTCACCAGGATACATCCATCTTAAATACACTGGTCCACACAATCTAACCTCTCTTACCAGATGCACAACTAGATGAACCTTATGTCAAAAAAAGATGGAGGAAAAAACATCTCCAATTCACACAAGATAACAACAATTTCATCTTGAAGTTCATCTAGTTTTAATGGATCAATGACTTTACAACAGATGGAAGAGAAGAATGAG
>Ga0123341_1004739_pt1 | contig 12004 bp, 8 predicted proteins | sample Turbeapinknodule_FD_89959 | JGI IMG/M metagenome (GOLD analysis project Ga0123341, IMG submission 89959) | Root nodule microbial communities of legume samples collected from Mexico - Turtle bean Mexico pink nodule | ecosystem: Host-associated > Plants > Roots > Nodule | place: Mexico: Nepantla... | reverse complement strand
TGTTTTAGTCATCATTGTCAATGTTATTTTTTTCTCAATGCAAGTCAATATTATTTATCAATTGACTTTGGTGAGAGTATTATTTTATTAACATCATTGATATTCTTTTATAGATGTCAAATACATCATTGTCAAGTTTTTTGAGTCAACGTTGATAAAAAATATTTTGGAATTATTTATCTACAATGTAAGTTATAGTTATTTATTGATTGGTGTTTCAAGTGAAATGAATTCAAGTACTGGATTTATGTGATAACAAATCATGCAACAATTAGAATCACAACCAGAGTCAAAAATCTTAATTTTCTCTTAAAAAACTTTATTCACAAAACAACTACATGATTATAAACATAGGCTGGTAAATATTCATTTAATTCATACAAGTAAAAAAACATAATATTGAACAAAATTCGACAGGTAACATAATCAAGTTTGAAAAAATAATTATGTTATTGCGATGGCTTAGAAATAATTTTTTTATTTCTTCTAAACGTGCTGATTTTTTCTTTTTCAATTTAGGCTTGGTTTGTTATTTCTTTTATTTATACTTGGATTGGTTTGTAAACTCTTACTCTCTGCACTGGATTAATTCGATCTCTCAGTTCTTGATCTTGGTCTCCTCTTACAAATGGGTGTGTACCTGAAAGGTGCTTCAATGTCAAAGTCAACATTGGTATTAGTTAATTATCAGATAAATTCACTCTACTTACCTCTTAAATTGATCCACGTAAAATAAGATACGTGGATTTAAGATTTTTTCTTTGAACTTCCCTGTTATACAAGGCAAAAATACAAATTATGGAACAACTCATTGTAGATTTCATTTCTAGGATGAGTTTCGCTTTACCGATGACAATATTGGTGGTCGTTTAACATTGGGAAAGCCATATGTACTATAAATTAACTCAATTTATAAATACAAATCATAAATTTAACCATGGATGTAAAAAAGAGAGAATTGTGGTTAAACTCGATATTTTTCGTGTATATTATATAGGAATATTACTCCAAATGTTAACTTACCAACTGCGGTGAATTTATATTCAGTAGCAAAAGGAGTTATAAAATTTACTGGGTAGTTTTAATTGTTTTGTTTCAATTTTATGTCGATTTGCTTGACAAGATTTCTACATTAGAATAACGTACAACATCCTTTGATGGAGGTCATCTCTATGGATGGGGCGATAGTCTTTATCCCGCATAAATTTTTTGTTGAAATTTTATGTAGGAATCTCGACTGAATTTGAGACAAAACGCGATAAATTTCAGGTCAAACAGATGGATATTCATAAAAAAAAACAAATCAAACAGTTTCACACACAAACAAACATTCCTTTCAGCCTGAGAGTGATTGATAAATCTTGTGGGACGAATTTGAGGCTCAAATCTCAACCAAAACTCAATACACACAATAACGAATGCCTGGTAAGAATTTCAGACCAAAACACCCAAGGATATAAGGCGTAATAAGTCTCAGATCGAGAGTGAACAAAATTGGTTTTCTGACGTCCTTGCTTTTCTTTTCTAAATCTCCTTTTGTGATTTGTTTGTGGACGTGCCAACTTAGTTAGGTGCAAAAAAACACACAAAAGTACATGTGTGATTTTTTTTGGAATTTTTCAACTCAAAATGGACCAGAATAAAATTGCAGAAAGTAGGACGAATTTTCACAAATTTTGAAAGAGAATAGCCTTGGTTTTGCACATAATTTTTGAAAATTTTTCTCGAAATATTTTTTTTGTCAAAATTCCATGTAGGAATCTCGACTGAATTTGGGACAAAATGTGACAAATTTCAGGTTAAACGAATGAGTACTCATCTAGGAAAAAATCAAACAGTTTCATACACAAACAAACCTTCCTTTCAGCCCTGACAATGATGAGTTAAAATTTATTGCAAATCTTGTGGGACGAATATGAGGCTCATATCTCAGCCAAAACTCAATACACACAATAACGAATGTCTGGTAAAAAGTTCACACCAAAAGACCCAAGGATATAAGGCGTAATAAATCCCAAATCGAGAGTGAACAAAACTGGTTTTCTGAAGAAAAAAAAAACGTCCTGGTTTTTCTTCCTTATATCTTCTCTTGTGATTTGTTTGTGGACATGCCAACTTAGCTGGGTGCAAAAAACATATGAAAGTACTTGTGTGAATTTTTTCAGATTTTTCAACTCAATATGCACCCATAATAAAGTTGCTGAAAGTATGGCGAAATTTCACACCAAATTTTTTCAGATTTTTCAACTCAATATGGACCCGTTTGACCTCAAATTTATCGCGTTTTATCCCATATTCAATGGAGATTCTTATGTGATATTTCAAGAAAAAGCTATTTCCGGAGAAATTTTCATAAATTTTGTGCAAACCAAAGCTATCCTCTACCAAAACTTGTAAAATGTAGCCCTACTTTCTGAAATTTTATTCTGGGTCCGTATTGCATTGAAAAAATTCACACAAGTACTTTCATATATTGATTGAGGAGGCACATCCATAAACTAATCAGAAAAAGAAGATACGGCAAAGAAAAGTCAGGACGATTTGTTTTCAGAAAACCAGTTTTGTTCTCTCTCAGTATGGGACTTCCTACGCCTTACTCCTTGGGTATTTTGGTCTGAAATTTTTACCACACGTTCGTCACTGTGTCTACTGAGTTTTGGCAAAGATTTGAGCCCCAGATTCGTCCCACAAGATTGACAATAAATTTTTTATTCATAAGTGCCAGAGCTGAAAGGAAGGTTCGTTTGTGTGTGAAACTTTTTTATTTTTTTCGTGGGTGAATACTCATCCGTTTGACCTGAAATTTGTCGCGTTTTATCCAAAATTCAAAGCAGATTCTTACATGGAATTTTAGGAAAAAAATATTTTGGGATAATTTTTCATAAATTTTGTACAAACCAAGGTTATCTTCTACCAAAACTTGTGAAATTTCGCCCTACAAATTCTGAAATTTTATTATGGATCCGTATTGCGCTGAAAAAATTCACACAAGTACTTTCATATGTTGTTTTCAATCGAATAAGGAGGAACTTCCAAAAACAAATAAGAAAAAGAAGATACGACGAAGAAAAGCCAGGACGTTTTGTTTTCGGAAAACCAATTTTGTTCACTCTCGGTTTGGGACTTACTACGCCTTACTCCTTGGGTATTTACCACACGTTGGTCACTATGTCTACTGATTTTTGGATTAGAATTGAGCCCCAAATTCTCCCCACAAGATTGGTAATAAATTTTTTATTCATCATTGTTAGGGCTGAAAGGAAGGTTCGTTTATGTGTGAAACTGTTTGATTTTTTTTAGGGTGAATACTTATCCAATTCACCTGAAATTTGTCGTGTTTTGTCCCAAATTCAGTGTACATTCTTATGTGGAATTTTAGGAAAAAGCTATTTCGGGAGAACTTTTCATAAATTTTGTGCAAACCAAGGTTATCCTCTACCAAACATGTGAAATTTCACCCTACTTTCTAAAATTTTATTTTGGGTCCGTATTGCGCTGAAAAAATTCACACAATTATTTTCATATGTTGTTTGCACCGGGGTAAGGAGGAACGACCATAAATCAGAAAAAGAAGATACGACGAAGAAAAGCCAGGACGTTTTGTTTTCGGAAAACCAATTTTGCCCACTCTCCGTCTGAGACTTCCTATGCCTTACTCTTTGGGTATTTTGGAATGAAATTTTTACCAGACGTTTGTCACTGTGTCTACTGAGTTTTGGCTTAGAATTGACCCCCAGATTCGTCCCACAAGATTGACAATAAATTTTTTATTCATCAGTGCCAGGGCTGAAAGGAAGGTTTTTTTGTGTGTGAAACTGTTTGATTTTTATCGAGGGTCAATACACATCTGTTTGACCTGAAATTTGTTGCGTTTTGTCCAAATTCAATGGATATTCTTACGTGGAATTTCAGGAAATAACTATATTGGGAGATTTTTTCATAAATTTTGTGCAAACCAAGGTTATCCTCTACCAAAACTTGTGAAATTTCGCCCTACTTTTTGAAATTTTATTCTGGGTTTGTATTGCGCAGAAAAAATTCACACAAGTACTTTCATATGTTGTTTACACCCAGGTAAGGAGGCAAAACCAAAAACAACTTAGAAAAAAAAGATACGGCAAAAGAAAAGCCAGGATGTTTTGTTTTTGGAAAACCAGTTTTGTTCACTCTCGGTCTTGGACTTCCTACGCCTTACTCCTTGGGTATTTTGGTCTGAAATTTTTACCAAACGTTTGTCATCGTGCCTACTGAGTTTTGGCTTAGAATTGAGCCCCAGATTCGTCTCACAAGATTGACAATAAATTTTTTATTCATCAGTGACAGGGCTGAAAGGAAGGTTCGTTAGTGTGTGAAACTGTTTTATTTTTTTCGAGGGTGAATACACATCTGTTGGACCTGAAATTTGTCGCGTTTTTTCCCAATTTCAGTGGAGATTCTTATGCGTAATTTCACGAAAAAGCTATTTCGGGAGAATTTTTCATAAATTTGTGCAAACCTAGGTTATCCTCTACCAAAACATGTGACATTTCGCCCCACTTTCTGAAATTTATTCTGGGTCCGTATTGTGCTAAAAAATTCACTAAAGTACTTTCATATATTGTTTGAGGAGGCACGTCCATAAACAAATAAGAAAAAGAAGATATGGCGAAGAAAAACGAGGACGTTTTGTTTTTGGAAAAGAAATTTTGTTCACTCTCGGTCTGGGACTTACTACGCCTTATTCCTTGGGTATTTTGGTATGAAATTTTTACCACACGTTTGTCACTGTGTCTACTGAATTTTGGCTTAAATTTGAGCCCTAGATTCGTCCCACAAGATTGGAAATAAATTTTTTATTCATCAGTGCCAGAGCTGAAAGGAAGGTTTGTTTGTGTGTGAAACTGTTTTTATTTTTTCGTGGATGAATACTCATCCCTTTGACCTGAAATTTGTCGCGTTTTGTCCCAAATTCAGTGGAGATTCTTGGGTGGAATTTCAGGAAAAAACTATTCCAGGAGAATTTTTCAGAAATTTTGTGCAAACCAAGGTTATCTCTACCGAAACTTGTGAAATTCCGGCCTAATTTATGCAATTTCATTCTGGGTCTGTATTGGCTGAAAAAAATTCACACAGGCACTTTCGTATGTTGTTTGCATCCAAGCAAGGAGTCACGTCCATAAAAGAATCACAAAAAGAAGATACGGGGAAGAAAAGTCAGGACATTTTGTTTTCGGAAAACCGGTTTTGTTCACTCTCGGTCTGGGACTTACTCCGCCTTACTCCTTGGGTATTTTGATTTGAAATTTTTACCAGACATTCGTCACTGTGTCTATTGAGTTTTGGCTGAGGTTTGAGCCCCAGATTCGTCCCAAAAGATTGGCAATCCATTTTTTTTTTGTCACTGCCAGGGCGGAAAAGATGGTTCGTTTGTGTGTGAAACTGTTTGATTTTTTTCGTGGTTGAATACTCATCCGTTTGACCTGAAATTTGTCGCGTTTAGTCCCAAATTCAGTGGAGATTCTTGGGTGGAATTTCAGGAAAAAACTATTCCGGGAGAATTTTTCAAAAATTTGGTGCAGACCATGGCTATCCTCTACCGAAACTTGTGAAATTCCGGCCTAATTTCTGCAATTTCATTCTGGGTCCGTATTGCGCTGAAAAAAAATCACACCTGCACTTTCGTATGGTGTTTGCACCCAGGCAAGGAGGCACGTCCATAAACGAATCACAAAAAGAAGATACGGGGAAGAAAAGGCAGGACGTTTTGTTTTCAGAAAACCAGTTTTGTTCACTATCGGTGTGGGACTTACTACGCCTTACTCCTTGGGTATTTTGGTCTGAAATTTTTACCAGAAATTCGTCACTGTATCTATTGAGTTTTGGATGAGGTTTGAGCCCCAGATTTGTCCCACAAGATTGGCAATAAATTTTTGATTCGTCACTACCATGGTTGAAAGGAAGGTTCGTTTGTGTGTGAAACTGTTTGATTTTTTTCGTGGGTGAATACTCATTCGTTTGACCTGAAATTTGTCGCGTTTTGTCCCAAATTCAGTGGAGATGGTTGGGTGGAATTTCCGGAAAAAACTATTTCGGGAGAACTTTTCAGATATTTTGTGCAAACCGAAACTTGTGAAATTCCGGCCTAATTTCTGCAATTTCATCCTGGGTCCGTATTGCGCAGAAAAAAATTCACACAAGCACTTTCGTATGTTGTTTGCACCCAGGCAAGGAGGCACGTCCATAAACGAATCACAAAAAGAAGATACAGGGAAGAAAAGCTTGGACGTTTTGTTTTCGGAAAACCGGTTTTGTTCACTCTCGATCTGGGACTTACTACGCCTTACTCCTTGGGTATTTTGGTATGAAATTTTTACCAGACATTCTTCACTATGTCTATTGAGTTTTGGCTGAGGTTTGAGCCCCAGATTCGTCCCACAAGATTAGCAATAAATTTTTTATTCGTCACTGCCTAGGCTGAAAGGAAGGTTATTTTGTGTGTGAGACTGTTTGATTTTTTTGTGTGGGTGAATACTGCTCCGTTTGACCTGAAATTTGTCGCATTTTGTCCCATATTTAGTGGATATTCTTGGGTGGAAATTCTAGAAAAACTATTTCGGGAGAATTTTTCATAAATTTTGTGCAAAACAAAGCTATCCCCTACCGAAACTTGTGAAACTTCGGCCTAATGTCTGTAATTTCATTATGGGTCCGTATTGCGCTGAAAAAAATCCACACAAACACTTTCGTATGTTGTTTGCACCCAGGCAAGGAGGCACGTCCATAAACGAATCACAAAAAGAAGATACGGGGAAGAAAAGCCATGACGTTTTGTTTTCGGAAAACCAGTTTTTTTCACTCTCGGTCTGGGACTTACTACGCCTTACTCCTTGGGTATTTTGGTCTGAAATTTTTATCAGATATTCGTCACTGTGGCTATTGAGTTTTGGCTGAGGTTTGAGCCCCAGATTCGTCCCACAAGATTGGAAATAAATTTTTTATTCGTCACTGCTAGGGCTGAAAGGAAGGTTCATTTTTTTGTGAAAGTGTTTTATTTTTTTAGTGGATGAATACTCATCCGTTTGACCTGAAATTTGTCGCGTTATGTCCCAAATTCAGTGCAGATTCTTGGGTGGAATTTCAAGAAAAAACTATTACGGGTGAATTTTTCAGAAATTTTGTGCAAAGCAAGGTTATCCTCTACTGAAACTTGTGAAATTTCGGCCTAATTTCAGCAATTTCATTCTGGGTTCGTATTGCGCTGAAAAAATTTTACACAAGCACTTTCGTATGTTGTTTGCACCCAGGCAAGGAGGCACGTCCATAAACGAATCACAAAAAGAAAAAAACGGGGAAGAAAATTTGTTTTCGCAAAACCGGTTTTGTTCACTCTTGGTCTTGGAGTTACTACGCCTTACTCCTTGAGTATTTTGGTATGAAATTTTTACCAGACATTTGTCACTGCAAGGGCTGAAAGGAAGGTTCGTTTGTGTGTGAAACTGTTTGATTTTTTTCGTGGGTGAATACTCATCTGTTTGACCTGAAATTTGACGCGTTTTGTCCCAAATTCAGCGGAGATTCTTGGGTGGAGTTTCAGGAAAAAACTATTCCGGGAGAATTTTTCAGAAATTTTGTGCAAACCGAGGCAATCATCTACCAAAACTTGTGAAATTTCGGCCTGATTTCTGCAATTTCATTCTGGGTCCGTATTGCGCTGCAAAAATTTCACACAAGCACTCTCGTATGTTGTTTGCACCCAGGCAGGGAGCCCTGTCCATCAACGAATCACAAAAAGAAGATACGGGGAAGAAAAGCCATGACGTTTTGTTTTCGGAAAACCATTTTTTTTCACTCTCGGTGTGGGACTTACTACGCCTTACTCCTTGGGTATTTTGGTATGAAATTTTTATCAGATATTCGTCACGGTGTCTATTGAGTTTTGGGTGATGTTTGAGCCCCAGATTCGTCCCACAAGATTAGCAATAAATTTTTTATTCGTCACTGTCAAGGATGAAAGGAAGGTTCGTTTGTGTGTGAGACTGTTTGATTTTTTTCGTGGATGAATACTCATCCGTTTGACCTGAAATTTGTCGCGTTTTATCCCAAATTCAGTGGAGATTCTTGGGTGGAATTTCAAGAAAAAACTATTCCGGGAGAATTTATCAGAAATTTTGTGCAAACCAAGACTACCTGCAACTTACTACATGCTACCTGAAACTTGATACATGCAACCTGCGACCTGCAACCTGCTAGCTGGAACCTGCTACCTGCTACGTGCAACTTGTTACCTGTAACCTGTCACCTGCTACCTGCCACCTACAACCTGCAACATGCTACCTGCTACCTACTACATGCAACTTCTCACTTGCCACCTGCAACCTGCTAACTCCTACCTGCAACCTGCAACCTACAACCTAGTACCTGCTATCTGCAACCTGCTACCTGCAACCTTTGACCTGCTAGCTGGAACCTGCTACCTGTAACTTGTCACCTGCCACCTGCCACCTGTCACCTGCTACCTGCAACTTCCTACCTGCTACCTGCAACTTCCTACCTGCTACCTGCAACCTGCTACCTGCAACTTGCTACCTGCAACCTGCCACCTGCTACCATCCACCTACAACCTGCAACCTGCCACCTGCTACCTTCAACATGCTACCTACAACGGGCTACCAACAACGTGCTACCTGCAAATTGCCACCTGCAACCTGCTACCTGCTACCTGCAACCTGCAACTTACTACTTGCTAGCTGGAACCTGCTACCTACAACTTTCTACCTGTTAACTGCAACTTTCTACCAGCGACCTGCAACCTGCTAGCTTGAACCTGCTACCTGCTACCTGCAACATGCTACCTGCTACCTGCAACGTGCTACCTGCAACCTGCCACCTACAACCTGCTACCTGCAACCTGCAACCTGCTACCTACGACCTGCAACCTGCGACCTGCAACCTACTACCTACTAGCTGGAACCTGCTACCTGCAACATGCCACATGGTACCTGCAACCTAATACCTGCTACCTGGATCCTGGTACCTGCAACCTGCAACCTGCCAGCTGCCAGCTGCTACTTGCAAGTTCCTACATGCTATCCTCTAGTTGGAACCTACTACCTGCAACTTGCTACCTGCTACCTTCAACTTGCTACCTGCTACCTGCAACCTACCACTTGCAACCTGCAACTTGCCACCTGCAACCTGTCACCTGGTACCTGCAACCTGCTATGTGCAACCTGCCACCTGCCACCTGCCACCTTCTACCTGTAACCTGTCACATGCTACCTGCCACATAATACTGTCTACCTACTACCTACTACTTCCTACCAGCTACCGTCTACCTGTTACGTGCAACTCCTACCAGCTATCATTTACCTGTAACCAACTACCTTTTATGTGCAACCTTCTACCTGCTACCACTACCTGCAACCTACTATTGTCTACCTGCAACTTGCAACCAACAACCTGCAACCTGCCACCTGTCAACTGCCACCTGCAAGTTCCTACCTGCTATCTTCTAGTTGGAACCTACTACCTGCTACCTGCAACTTGCTATTTGCTACCTGCAACTTGCTATGTGCTATCTGTAACCTGTCACCTGCCACCTGTAACCTTTAACCTGCTAGTTGGAACCTGCAACTTGCTACCTGCAATTTGCCACCTGCTACCTGCAACCTGCCACCTACAACCTGCCACCTGCCACCTGCCACCTACTACTGTCTACCTGTTACCTGCAACTTCCTACCAGCTACCGTCTACCTGTTACCTGCAACTTCTTACTAGCTATCGTCTACCTGTAACCAGCTACCTTTTACGTCCAACCTTCTACCTGCTACCACTACCTGCAACTTGCTATTGTCTACCTGCAACTTGCAACCAGCAACCTGCCAACTGCCACCTGCTACCTGCAAGTTCCTACATGTTATCTTTTAGCTGGAACCTGCAACTTGCTACCTACTACCTGCAACTTGCTACCTGCTACCTGCAACCTATCACCTTTAACCTGCTAGCTGGAACCTGCAACTTACCACCTGCTACCTGCAACTTGCTACCTGCCACCTGCTACTGTCTACCTGCTACCTGGAACTTCATACCAGCTATCGTTTACCTGTTACCTGCAACTTCCTACCAGCTATCTTCTACCTGTAACCTGCTATCTTTTACGTGCAACCTTCTACCTGCTACCACTACCATCTACATACTACCACTACCTGCAACCTGTTATTGTCTACCTGCAACCTGCAACCAGCCACCTGCCACCTGCCACCTGCAACTTTCTACCTGCTCTTAAATTTTCCGTGGCCTCTAATCCTACACGATGTGGGACTATTGAATGTATTAGAACAATCCTACATTTATGTGTTAATGGAGGAAATTATATTTAAATTGTCCTAGGGTAGAAATGTAGAATTTCCTCCATTAACACACAAATGTAGGATTTTTCTAATACATTCAATAGTCCCACATCGTGTAGGATTAGAGGCCAAGGAAAATTTAAGAGCAGGTAGAAAGTTACAGGTGGCAGGTGGTAGGTTGGTGGTTGCAGGTTGCAGGTAGACAATAACAGGTTACAGGTAGACGATAGCTGGTAGGAAGTTGCAGGTAGCAGGTGGCAGGTTGCAGGCGGCAGGTTGCAGGTAGCAGGTGGAAACTAAGATCCAGGTAGCAGGTACTATGTTGCAAGTACTAGGTTGCAGGTGGTAGGTGGAGGTTGGAGGTAGTAGGTAGCACGTAGTAGGTTGCAGGTGGCAGGTTGTAGGTTGTAGGTTGCAGGTTGCAGGTAGCAGGTTGCAGGTAGACGGTAGCAGGGAGGAAGTAGCAGGTTCCAGCTAGCAGGTAGTAGGTTGCATGTTGCAGGTAGCAGGTAGCATATTGCAGGTAGCAGGTGGCAGGTTGCAGGTAGGAGGTTATAGGTAGCACGTTGCATGTAGCAGGTAGCAGGTAGCAGGTGACAGGTTGCAGGTACCAAGTTTTAGGTAGCAGGTAGGAAGTTGCAGGTAGCACGTTGCATGTAGCAGGTAACATGTTGCAGGTTGTAGGAGGCAAGTTGCAGGTTGTAGGTTGCAGGTTGTAGGTAGCAGGTGGCAGGTTGCAGGTAGCAGGTGGCAGGTTGTAGGTAGTAGGAGGCAGGTTGCAGGTTGTAGGTGGCAGGTAGCAGGTGGCAGGTTGCAGGTAGCAAGTTGTAGGTAGCAGGTAACAGGTTCCAACTAGCAGGTTTCAGATAGCAGGTAAGAAGTTGCAGGTAGCAGGTTCCAGCTAGCAGGTAGTAGGTTGCAGGTTGCAGGTTGCAGGTTGCAGTAGCAGGGCGCAGGTAGCACGTTGCAGGTAGCACGTTGCAGGTAGCAGGTAGCATGTTGCAGGTAGCAGGTAGCATGTTGCAGGTAGCAGGTAGCATGTTGCAGGTAGCAGGTAGCATGTTGCAGGTAGCAGGTGGAAACTAGGATCCAGGTAGCATGTACTAGGTAGCAGGTACTAGGTTGCAGGTGGCAGGTGGTAGGTGGAGGTTGGAGGTTGGAGGTAGCAGGTAACACGTAGTAGGTTGCAGGTGGCAGGTTGTAGGTTGCAGGTTGCAGGTAGCAGGTAGCAGGTTGCAGGTAGACGGTAGCAGGGAGGAAGTAGCAGGTTCCAGCTAACAGGTAGTAGGTTACATGTTGCAGTAGCAGGTGGCAGGTTGCAAGTAGCACGTTGCAGGTAGCAGGTAGCAGGTAGCAGATTGCAGGTACAGGCCAAAGACAATTTAAATATAATTTCCTCCATTAACACGTAAATGTAGGATAGTTCTAATACATTCAATAGTCCCACATCGATTAGGAGTAGAGGCCAGGGACAATTTAAATAAAATTTATTCCATTAAAACACAAATGTGGGGTTGTTACAATATATTCAATAGTCCCACATCGCTTAGGAATAGAGCCCAAGGACAATTTAAATATAGTTTCCTCCATTAACACACAAATGTGGGGTTGATTCAATATGTTGAAGAGTCCCACATTGTTTAGGAGTAGAGGCCAAGGACAATTTAAATATAACT
>Ga0123341_1004738_pt1 | contig 12006 bp, 10 predicted proteins | sample Turbeapinknodule_FD_89959 | JGI IMG/M metagenome (GOLD analysis project Ga0123341, IMG submission 89959) | Root nodule microbial communities of legume samples collected from Mexico - Turtle bean Mexico pink nodule | ecosystem: Host-associated > Plants > Roots > Nodule | place: Mexico: Nepantla... | reverse complement strand
TTTTTATATAATTCTTAAATCTACATTTTGATTTAAAGAACTCCAGCATGCTTTTACTCTGAAACAAATAATTTTTCGAAAAAATTAATCTACATTAAATTTTTAAATGGAAATAAAAGTGAAATAATAATAGTATATATTGAGATACATGTTTTTGTTTTACAATTTTTTCACAATTTTATTGTTATTTTTACAATTTTTTTTTATTTGAAAACTGTTATTTTGATTTTAGCGATTATAAAACTGTTAGTTAATAATAATGTTATTATTATTTAAATTATCGGCTTACAATTCTCTCTCTTTTCTCCTTCTCTTTTGTTTTTCCTTTTCGAACGTTGAAGAGAAAAAGAAAAACTGATTTATTTTCTTCTTCAGAGGAAAATCGAATTCTTCATCTTCTCCGGTTTCTGCAGAAGAAGAAAACAATTTCCATTTCCTTTCTCCCCAAACATCCAAAAATCAGATGGAAAACCGCTCACATGATTAACGCTCCAACTCTCATCAATGGAGTCCGAACTCCAAGGCCTCAATCCCAAACCGCCCAAACAACCCGACCCGAACAAGGACGAGCGTCCTCTGCTCAAGCCCCCCGACGCCGCCGCCTCCTCCGGCGAACTCGACAAGAAATACGCTGCGTTCGTTCGGAGCGATGTGTACGGTTCCATGGGACGCGGTGAGTTACCGACGCGGGAGAAGGTGCTACTCGGCTTGGCGCTTGTGACGCTGGTTCCGGTCAGGGTGGTGGCGGTAACCACCATCCTGTTGCTCTATTACTTGATTTGTAGGGTTTGCACGATGTGCTCTGTCCCGAATCGCGAGGAGGAGCACCAGGAGGATTACGCGCACATTGTAGGGTGGAGGAGAATCGTCATTGTGCAGTGTGGAAGAGCCCTCTCCAGGCTCATGCTCTTCGTGTTAGGGTTTTATTGGATAACACAAACGTATCGGATTCCACAGACTTACGTTGAAAACCCTGCCACCCCCAGCGAGCAGGTGCTTACTTAATCCCGCCAAAACTATTCTGCTTTTGATAATCTCTTTCCAGATATAGATTGATGATAACTGCATCTGTGATGTTACTCGTTTTTCTTATATCCTGTTACTATCGATTAAAAAGGTGGATATACTTTATCAATAGCGTGTTTGGATGGTTATCTATCCCGCATGATGCATGTATAAGGGTGTGTTTGGATTGCAGTTTGAAACTTGTCAATCCGAGAAACAATTTTTCCAATTCACAATAAGGGTGTGCTTAAGAAACAAGTATTTTTTGTGTGGTTGAAAGAAACGTCAGTTATTTTGAACTTTGTTCAGATTGAAGCAAAAAGGAGTAACTTCCACGTTTTTTTTTATGCATTTTGATGTGGTTTCTTGTTTCAATGCACATGCTCATAATTGTTTCAAACAGGAACGAAGTGCATGTTGGATTCATGTTAATTTTCTACGATTATGTTTCCGCTTGACTTTAGATAACTGTTGACATCGGTAGTTTCTGGTGTAGAATAGAAAACTTTATACTGAAATTTACTGTTAAATTTCTTTCATCCAGGACACTAATTTAAATTCTTCACTTCGAAACCAATTTTAACCAAAATCAGTTAGTAGTAATTTTGCAAACGCTCATTCGAACACAGAAATGCCTGGATTGAAAGTTGTGATTTATCTGATTTTCTCTACCTTTTTGCTTCCAATGTAACTAACGAGAAACTGTACCTCCGTTTGGGTCCTTCTCAAGGGTGTAGGAAGGGAATGTGTTTGAGCAGTGATTAGATTGATAATTTGGTTTCCTACCATATAATTTCTTTTATTCCGCCAATTCTTTCTACTTACTTTATTTGCTGTCTTTTTCGATGTACGAAGGAGAACGATGCTCAGTCTGAAGACACTCAGTCTGAAGACTCAAGACCTGGTGTTATAATATCTAATCATGTGTCATATTTGGATATTTTGTATCACATGTCTGCCTCGTTCCCGAGTTTTGTTGCTAAGGTTTGTGATGTGGCACGTCCTTCCTCCCTTCCAGTTATCTTAAGCACATGTTTCATTATTGGCCTATAGTTTTGCAACTGACGTTTCTTTTCTAAATTTTAAATTTTTTTATTTCAATCTTGGATCTCATCGATGAAGAGATCAGTGGCTAAACTTCCTCTTATTGGTCTCCTCAGGTCCGTGTCATTTATCAATTTCTTCATCTTTAGATCCTGGGGTGCTCCCCTCTTTATTTTTTTCTCAGTGACAGATAGAAATTTCATTTATGATAAACTTAAAGTTGATCAACAAGAATGTTATATTTTATCTGCTTAAATGTTTATTATCCCGCTTTTTTAAGTAGGCTTTTCAGAATCCTGTGCTTACATATGATGTTATGTTTTGCGAGTTGTAACAGTAAGTGCCTTGGTTGCGTCCTGGTTCAACGGGAATCAAAGTCACCAGACTTTAAGGGTGTTTCAGGTGTGTGTACTTTGTAATAATTATTAAAGTGTGTGCAATTTTAATAAAGTAAACCCTATCCGTGTCCCTCTTTCCCTTTTGTTTGATTCTTCACTTCATAAATTGCCTTGGATCATTTGATTTTGAATTTTTAAATTATTGAAGAAAACAATTTTACCACAATTTTGGTTCGTTCGTATTTTCTGAGGCATTTGATCTTGAATTTTGTACTTTTGAGTCTATACTTGGTCAGAGATTGATGGATTTTGATTAAAGAACTTCCAACTGGATTATCTTGAATATATCATGTCTTAGAAATCTATCTCAGGCCAATAGGATGAACCTGTTAACAGTTGGTTTTGAAAAAGTATGGGTAGATAAGCTGATATTCATATGGAAAGTAGCTAGTTATTGAAATTGGTGAGGATGAAAAGTGGGAACTATTTAAAATTCGTATGAACATCCCTTCCATAGAAAACTGGAGAAGCTAGAAGCTTGTTACCTAATTTTCCTGTTTGTCTCAAGTCTTCATTAAATTATTTTAAATTGAAATATGTGAAAACAAATAGTTATTTTTTTAAATGTTGAAATTAAATTATTTAACTATTTGGTGTTTCAGGAAAGTGAAAGAATTATTATTGTGTGTGCTATTTAAAAATTCGGATGTTGTAAAGGTGTTTCTTTTGTGCTATATAACTATTTATGACTTGATTGGATCAAGTAAAACACTTCATGCTGATTATACACAATAAAGTTCTAAATCATATTAACGTGTAAGGTTTCATTTATATATACAGAAAAATTTCTTCAGTATTTTTAGGTAGTGTCATATATGGTTTACTGACATCATAATTTCTTTATGGTAACAGTATATCAAAATTAAGTATTTTTTCTTATACTTAATTTTAATTGGTTGCTTGCTGTAGCTTTTGAATTTCTCTCTAGGCTTCTGGATATACTTTAGCTGTTTAGCATGTGTGATTGGCAAGTCAAACGAGGATCTTAGATTCTTAATGGTTTGTTTAAATATAAATTCTAGTGTTTCAACTTGAAATATTTATGTCTGTTAAATGTTTGGTAAAATTAAACTTTGACCTTTCTTGCTGTAGCTGTTGTCACTGAGAGAATTCGGGAAGCTCACCAAAATGCATCTGCTCCAACAATGATGTTATTTCCAGGTTATCATCTTAGTTGTATGTTTTCTTTTTTGGGCAGGAGGGTGGAGGGTTAAAAATGATCTTCTGTTGATTTTGTTACTGTAATAAATGTCACTTTTGCTTGAACTTGTGAAATATGCGTCTTATATATTACTTTTTATTGACAATAGTTTCTTCAGTCACACACATATATAATCAATTGAATGTGGCATCAATGTTCTAACCCTGTAAATGTAGGTGGAAGTTTAACCTCTTTCTTTGTTGAACCTAAGGATCAACTGTTAATTATACTTTTTAACTATATCTCCTTTTTTGTCTTAAACTATAGCTCTTTATAGTCTATACCTTACATTTCTTTAGTTTTATACTTTTATTAACTTTAGTATTTTGTCAGTTTCGCATGTCATATTCTGGTCAATTTAAAGTTTTCACTCTGTATAATTCCTTGTATATCATAAGTTTGTATTTATCAATAACTATCACAATCGATCAGGGACAATCTTAATTGTTCATACATATCTATGCATGTACTTATAATCATTTCATTAATTGTATTGGATATTCTGCAGAAGGTACAACCACAAATGGGGACTTTCTCCTTCCGTTCAAGACTGGCGGTTTTTTAGCTAAAGCACCAGTACTTCCTGTAATTTTAAGTTATCATTACCAGAGACTTAGCCCTGCCTGGGAATCCATATCTGGCGTAAGCATTTCAATAGTATTAGACTTTCCTGTTTTTACTAAATTGTTTTCTACTTATGTAAAATATAATTAGTTCATTCAGGACCAATAGAGATCAGCACTTGTGCTTTAAACTTCAAGGAGTGGTGCTAACCATCTACGAGAAACAAAATGGTCTTGCCTGCAATCAATTTTTGTTTTAAAATAAACTTTTGTTTTAAAATAAACGTCGTCTTCATTTTCCTAATGCTGAGCTAATAATGTCTTTCATAGAATCTAGCTGGTTATTTAATTTTGAATGATTGCCTTATCCCTAAGCTACATTCTTAAAAGTTTAATAATACATATGTTGTTGGCAGGTACGTCATGTGATTTTAATTCTCTGTCAGTTTGTAAATTATATGGAGGTGACACAGTTACCTACTTACTATCCCTCGCAGCAGGAGCAGGATGATCCAAAACTATACGCTAATAATGTTAGAAGGTTGATGGCAAGCGAGGTGTGTAACTCCCCCTTAAATAATTAAAATATATTATATGAAGAACTACATCCTAACAGGATTTTATTCTATTCTATAGATGGAATCAATGTTTATGTAACTGAGAATCCGTGTGTGTTTGAGAAAGATAAAAATTTGAATTTCTTTGAGATTAACTCCTTCCAGCAGTGGAAGACCTTTTTGTACTTCCCAAAACAGAAGCAACATGATAACATAAATGAAAAGAAAAGATGGATGTGGTAGACACGGCATGCTCTTTGACGGGTCTTCTTATGTCCTGCATGCCCAAAGGACCCAATTCCTTTCTGTTGACTGCTCGATTCCCCCTAGCCCTCTCTCTGCTCGTAATCATTTTCTCTAACAAAATTCACAGCTTCCTCATCCTCTTTTCCTTGCTGCCGTGAGTAATCTATTTGTGAGTAGTGGCAATTGAAACAAAACCTACCAATTATAGTGCCTTCTACCTCACCTCTGTGGCTCATACAACTCTTTCAATCACCACCCTTCAGATGGACTTGAGTAATCTATTAGTGTGTGCATATTTAAATTATTAGACTGACACCAATGTAATATTTCATGCTAATGCGGCTCAATAATTCTTTAGAAAATGATGTTGGTTACTTCATCAAAATTTTAAGCTTTTATCATGATCTTGTGTTCCAATTTTTAGAAAACCATAGTTTGTACATGATTGAGTGATCCATATTTTTTTGTTTGACATTTGTTTGTGTGTGACCTCTTTGTACACTGTTGGGGGCGATTTAATTATCGAAAATGACTGAATAAAAGCAGTGCGTGTAATCTGGGTTGGTAGTAGACCAAAAGGAACACATCGAATGAATGTTCTCATCAATTTTATTAACTGACATTTTGAATAATTGGAGTGGAATAATGTTGTGAAGTAGGAATATTTTGGTACATCTTGTTTTGAAAATTTTATACAAGATTGAATGATAGTAGTTACTTGAGTACGGGCATGAACTTTTTGGTACAGATTAAATTATAGCTGTTAGGTATAATATCTATTTATGTTCCTGTTAATTTTTACTTCACCAGTTGGTTAAAATCAAAATCTCCTCTCTACGTGTTTTTTTCCAAATCCTTTCCTGCAAATTTACTTGACACCATGTTTATGCATTCACTATGCAGTGGTTACTTATATATAGAAGGCCGAGTATAATGGATGCTGTACTGTTTAATCGGGAGATAGTAGTGGATACGAGATTGATTTTTTTTATGCTTTGTTTGCAGGGAAATTTAATACTTTCAGATATTGGGCTAGCTGAAAAACGAATATATCACGCAGCCCTCAACGGTAAATAGTAGCCTGCATAGTGTTTTGCATCACCAATTGATAATTTCATGGCCGCATCTCAAATGTTATTTAGTTCCAGTAGGTCAGTAGTCTCATTGACATTTACCCTATGTTTGCTAGAGTTGGGAAAAATGAGGGGAAACAAAATTTAATCTATGAAAAAATAAAGGATTTTATTTTTTATTTTTTGTTTCTATTAATGCTTTTTTTCTCATAATTTTTAACTAGACTGGAGAAAAATAATATTATTCGTGTTTTCTTTCTTCATTCAAACAAAAACATAGAGTATCTGCATGAGTTTAAGTGGGGTATTTATATTTTCAATGCTGATATGTTCTTGTGTAACTTGATTGTAAATAACGAGTGGTCAGCAACGATTATTAATTAATTGCTTGTGAACGGCTGCTGAAGCTCCAATTCAAGAGTTAATGTTTAATGTATTCAAGCTATGATTGTGATTAATAGCGTTTGATTTGGTAATGGGGTAGAATGTTACTACTTTTACGAGTCTGTAGTTTTTAATAATTTTATGACTTCTCTCTTTCAAACATTAACTCCTAAGAAAATTAACACAAATGATGAATTCCAAAATGGATATCAGAAAGAGTAAAGAGCATATTAGTGTGAGTGAGGCAATCAATTTCCTATTCATGTGAAATACAGTGGGTATATAAAGGGTAGAACAGATTGCAAAAAAGGAAAATTTGGCAGTCAAATTTATTTTGTTTGAGAGAAAATCCCCCTGTTATATCACTTTTATTGAGGCACGAAGGATTAAAGTATCTTAAAATAAGCCTTGTAACTTCTTCTGTAAATCTTCTACTAGTGAATTTATTTTGTGAAGTTCCACACTTACAGAGAAAAGTCACTAGATTGATTGTATTAAATTTTCTAACAAGTGAGCGAGATACTGTTTCAGAAAGGCCATGTAACTTTGATCTTAACCATTTGTTTTATGTTCCTGCAGGTTTGTTTTCCAAATGCTAACTTGACTTCATGGTCAGTGTATTCGCTGGTATGGTTGTATTGTGTTAAGAAAGAAAAAGATAGTTTAGGAAAAATCCGGTACTGGGCTAGATTCATATGTGGTGAATATGGTCGATCAGTTTGCCTAGGTTCTGGGAGTTGCTCTCCGATATGAGGTGATTTACCATATCATCGATGATTCTCATTATTTCAATTTTTGGTTGGGGAGGTTTAGGTTACTAATTTGTAACCTAGTAATGATTTCAATCTTAACAAAGCTTATGGTAGAGGAATTAGGGGTGCAGGGAAGATCGTAGATATGTAAAATATTTAAAGTGTTCATTTATAAATTTTAGAATTTAAACTAGCTTTTATGTTTAATTTCCTGGTTCAAATGTTCCCATTTATTCCATCAATATATTATGTATCACGTTTGGAAAAAATGCCTGACGCACTGGGTATACTAAAATTTGTTAAATTATGAGAAACTAGTGTGTAAAAATGTAATTTTTTTACTATAAATTCAATCACAAACACTGTATATTATTAGTTCGTTCATTTACAGTAATTATCTTTAAAATAACGATAATTTCTTGAGTTTTGAAGTTTTTTTATGTTGTGTTCATTACCATTAAAAAACTATTGAACTCAAATTATATACACTTCACGTGTTTTTGAAATGACCTTGGGCAGTGAATTGGATTGGAACTTGTGTGAAGCTACCGCTTGGAAAGGATCAATCTTAGTTTCAAATTGACAGAATGAAGATATGAATGGCAGAGGTAGCACCACAATTAATAAAAAACAGGAGTTATGAGTGACGAAACAGAAACACTACTTACAAAAGACTAGCATAATAAACAAGATTCGTACAGTCATCGATTTCCTACATTCTCAAAGTTGAGTTATCTTTCTTTCAAGGATCGGTTAATGGATTTTCTCAATTCCCACGAGGGCCATGACGATGACAAACACCCTCTTAAGGGTGATTGTAGAAACAGTGAAGAAGTGGAGAGGTGCTTTTGACGCGTTGAGATTGAGGACAAGCTATTGAAACCACTTCGTAGCCTTCTCTTTTCACTGTCTTGAGGCTCATAATTAGGATCATGCCCCACACCAGAAATCCTTAGTGCTTCAGGAAGAATACAGTTGCAGATTGAACCTGTCACAAGGAATCAACAACCCAATGTTTTTAAGTCTTAGGCACATATGACAGGATCACAGAATAGCACTTTGGTTGGGTAAGGACACCAATGTCAGTGGAAACTCTCAATCACTCAACTACTTGTTTTAGGACTTGGTTATAAACGCTAGAGTTGTAAACATTTATAAGAAACGAAAATAAGAAGAAATGAATATAATAAGTCTGAAATACGTTAAAAATTGAAATAAATTTATCCAAATAGACTCTTGAGGATAAACTCCAAAGATCAACTTCTAAAAGGTTTAACTATGCCATTGAAACAACCTTTTCCTATTCAATACAACTACGCCATTAATTATATACTATAAGGGTCAAAACCAATCACTAACTAGATAATAACATTTGTCCATCAGTTCACAAGGAAATAAAAAGTTAATCAAAGGATTTTGGTATATTCTTTCCATATTTTTTTTGTATTTTTTTTTATGTGATGACAAATGATTATTGTTACTTTAAGATTTCAGTTTAACTAAGATGTCAAGTTGCATAATAATACTTAACATAAAAACATTTATAAATAAAAAATAAAAAAACTTAAAAATCTCTCAAACAATAGATTTTGTAGGAATGGTCATAAAAATTCCACTTCTACTCATTTATAAAAAAAAAACTCCCATATAAAACAGAAGCTGCAAGAAAACCTTATATTCTATCTCCTTTTCTCCATTCCCTCCATCCAGACACAGCAAAAGTCTACTACCATCTGAATAAAATAAGTAGATCAGAAAATACCTAGCCTGGCCAATCGATTTACCCATGTTGGAATGGATTTCCCCGTCAACTTGTAACATATGTCTTTGCAGAAGTGGTTGCAATTCTTAACAATTAAGTGATACGTGTCACCGTTGTAGCTTGCTGACTGGCGTTCCATGAATTCCCTAACCTGAGTAGAATCCAGAGTTGTGGTTCCTATGAGTATTGACTTCCTGAAATTGAAGCCAGGGCACTGTCGAGGTTCAACCTCAAAAACACCACTTGTTGGGTAGTCATGAGCTCCAAATGCATATTCTACACCATGAACTGTAAAGTGCAGGTAAAACTGATCAGATAATATAAGTGTTTATAGCTACGTTTAAAGAGTAGCTAAGAGGTGCCCAAGCAGCAACTTTCTGAAGAATTAGGGAACCACCCTTAAATACAAATGGAAGTCCCTAATTTATATCTTGTATTCAGTTGCATATGATGGAAGAAAAATAATTACCTCCTTCTGGTTTTCAGATGAGTTCAGATTGCACAAAAAAATTAGGGCACTTGAAAACAGGGACATATAGAAGTCAGACAATTATAAGAATACATATTATTCTGTATGGAAGTTACAACTTTGGGTTTTCAGAGCATTTTCCAGCTTGCTCACTCACAGTTTCGTCACCTCAAGTTATCAGTATAAAGAATTTAAATGAGGCAAGATGCAAAATAATAAGTTAATATGCGTGCTGACACTGTTAGATTGGAGAAGGGTGGTTAAGAACCATATATTTCCTAATGCACATGTTATTTATATATATAGGAAGTTCTACATTAATCTTACATTATTTGTTGAATAAAGTTATAAGTTCTTAGGTAAATAGAGACAACAAAGTGTAAGCATATTTTAGCCTAAAAAGTGAGGTTTGCACCTTCTTATATATCTCTAACACACTTTTCTCATGTCGAGGCATGTACATCTCGTGAGACTAGATATTTATGGATGGTCCAATAACAGATTACATGATAGGTCCATCAAACATTGTTATAATAGGCTTTAATACTATCTTAAGAAGTGGACTTTAAATTTAACAAAATCTTACAAAACTGACTTATAAAGAGAGATTTGCACCTACTTATATACTATAAATTGGCCTTATCTCCAGTCAATGTAAAATCTTTAACAACTGAGATTAAGAGTAAGGTTCATTGAATAGGGAGTAAGATCCATGTTATTCTCCAAGTCTTAATAAAATTCATCTCACTAAAAAAAGTGTTATTGTTTTGGTAACATTCCTCTCCAAGAATTTATCACTAATTATAAGCATTAGACTCACTAAATCATCATTATCGTACACTCCAAAAAAAATATCCAGTCATTAAGTTATTTAGACCTAGCAAAACTTGAGAAGGTTGAAATGGTGTATCATAACACAAGGATTAAAACTTAGGTCTCATCCCTTATCCGACTCTCTTGTTATGCTGGAAATGCAATCCATACTTAAATGGAGGTGTCTTATATCCCTCAAGCACGAGATCTAGAAAATACATTTGAGAAAAAAGCCAGAAGATTACTAAAGTCATAATGTGCTGGGATTAAGAGAAGAGAATCAAAATTCAGCATCAAAGCTTTAAACTGTACCTTCTACACCAGAGTGATAGATACCAAGGCCAGCCCAATACACATAACCATTCATGGGTGTCAAGTCATACACATTCAGATAAACTGGTGTTCTGCCAGGTCCATAGCCAGCTGAATTGACTTTGCGAAATAAAGAAAAACGGGTTGATGATTTTCCTTTCAAATGAAGAGGCACAATGGACTTCCATCCTTTCTTAGACTTCAGTTTCATCTTTCACTATAGGGAACAACAGCATAGTACCTGAATCCAGCAAACATTTACAGTGTGTTTGGTGATACATTACATTAGGAAGGAAAGAAAATAACATAAAAAACATAAAAGATGCTAAAGTTTTACAGCTAGTAGCTTCTACCTGTACATGAAAATTCAACTTGCATAAGATTGTACAGGAAATTAATGAGCAGAAAATTCCTTCTTATAAGATTGTGCAGGTAATCAAACTAAATCTAGCATACAATTTAACTTCACCTATCAGTCTCAGTGGTCAATGAAGACAACCTCTCACTCTCTCTCTCTCTTTCTCTTATTAGTAAACTAGAAAAGGGCTGCAAGTCAAACTACAATTCAAACCATGTTGTCAAATTATAGCAAAAGGAAAAATCAAACAAACTTATCTAAGACATGATAACTTGAAAAGACAAGGGTACTTTCAGTCCGAATCGCTTTTCCCCCTCCCATGTTTTAGAAGATCTTGCAAACACTTCCCGGAAGGAAAAAGACAAAAAGATGCCTAATTTTCAGTGCAGGTATCCTCTTGGCCGCGAACATATGATGCAGAGTTAGATATGAGGAACTTAGCAGAATGAGTACCAAATCACAACAGCAAATACAGATTGAAAACTGAAAAACAAAAACAAAAACTTGCAAGTGTTTCAATTCCTGAAAACTCTTGAAAGCAACCAAATCGAGCAGAGCACAAACCATTTCCAACTTGCAATTTAAGCATAGGAAGGAGCCTCACAGCTTCAGATCTAGCACAAGCAATAGTACAATACAACAATGGCATCCTCAAGAAAAGGGTTTTGAACTATGGTTGGGGAGGTAAAGGAAAAAAAAAATGATCCCAAATTTTGTTAATGCAGCAGAAGCAAGAATAGTGGCCTCAAAAGCAAGAATGAAAAAAAAAAAAAACAACTTACAGGCGCTGATTGAAAGAGTGCCGCCATTAGAGAGAAAGAGAGAAAGAGAGAGATTCAGAAAACGATGAAGTGAAAATGAGATTGAAAGTTACAAAAGAGTGAGTGAGTTCTGAACCAAATATGATTATAACGTTAGCAACTCCAAATCATTGTCAAAAGAAATTTAAAGCAGATAAGTGTCGTTGTTATTAGTTAAAATTAAGGTAATTTCACTCTTTACGTTAATAAACTATTTTAATTTAATTATTACACTTAGTATACATTACAATAAAATCATTAAATATATA
>Ga0123341_1004736_pt1 | contig 12007 bp, 13 predicted proteins | sample Turbeapinknodule_FD_89959 | JGI IMG/M metagenome (GOLD analysis project Ga0123341, IMG submission 89959) | Root nodule microbial communities of legume samples collected from Mexico - Turtle bean Mexico pink nodule | ecosystem: Host-associated > Plants > Roots > Nodule | place: Mexico: Nepantla... | reverse complement strand
TTCCATACACATCATGCACCTTCAAGATCACCATAACTCCTAGGAGGATCTTGCACATCTCAATCCATAGCTTCCGCACCATTTTTCACAACATCCAAGAAGAGCTCCATGAGAATGCCATCAAGTTCCCCTCAGCGAATAACGACATTGCAACAGTCCATGTCGATCAAAAAACTGCCCGAGAATCTTATGTCGCGAGTTTGAAAAGTGAGCCAACTAGGCGGCTCTACACGGTTAATCCGGACGACCGATCCCCACAAAGAAGAGGACGATCCCCAACCCGACATTCAGAAAGGCGTACGTTTCGCCGTCAGATGATAGCCCTTATTGATCTAGATCCTCGTATGGACAACCCTCGTATGGAAGCAGGGGAAAACCTGCATCCACTCCCACTTCGTGATGATCGCCATGTTACATATATTGGTACCTCACTGAAGCCGGATGACCGAAAGGCCATCAGCACAACGCTTATGAAGAATGCTGATCTTTTTGCATGGACGGCCGCCGACATGCCCGACGTCGATCTGAAGGTCATTACTCACAAATTATCACTGTACAAAGAGGTTAAGCCAATAGCCCAAAAGAAAAGAAAGCTAGGAGAGGAACGACGTACGGCCGCACGTGCCGAAGCTGATAAATTGTTACAGGCTGGATTCATTCGGAAAGCCCATTACACCACATGGTTAGCCAATGTGGTTATGGTCAAGAAAACAAACGGGAAATGGCGGATGTGCGTTGATTATACGGACCTCAATAAAGCATGTCCAAAAGACTCTTATCCTCTACCTACTATTGATCGTCTAGTTGACGGGGCGGCCGGACATCACATCCTCAACTTCCTTGATGCCTACTCAGGATATAATCAAATTCAAATGCACCCGGCCGACCGAAAAAAGATGGCCTTCATGACCGATTGTGATAACTTCTACTATGAAGTTATGCCTTTCGGCCTCAAGAATGCTGGAGCCACTTATCAAAGGTTAATGGATCATGTGTTCCACGACATGATCGGCCGGAACGTTGAGGTCTATGTCGATGATATTGTTGTCAAGTCCGACTCGGGTAAGCAACATATTGCCGACCTTAAAGAAGTTTTCCAAGCTCTCCGGCAGCACCGGATGCGACTCAATCCTGACAAGTGCGCGTTTGGCGTCGAGGGAGAAAAGTTCTTAGGTTTTATGCTTACTCACCGTGGCATAGAAGCTAATCCAGAGAAATGTAAAGCTATTTCCGAAATGAGGAGCCCCAACTCCATTAAAGAAATTCAGAGACTCATCGGCCGGCTCACCGCTCTGTCCAGGTTTGTCCCTAAACTTGCAGAAAAAATGAGACCCATGGTCCAATTATTGAAAAAAGCATCTCGCTTCGAGTGGTCGACCGAATGCGAAGAAATCTTCCTCCAATTAAAAACCTTTTTATCCTCTCCACCGGTCATCCAAAAACCGGACGCCAGAGAGCCGATTATAGTTTATCTAGCTGTTTCTAACGAAGCTGTTAGTTCGGTCTTGGTCTAAGAGATTAATTCTGAAGAACGTCTAGTTTATTTCGTTAGTCGCATCCTTCATGGCGCCGAGGTTCGATACCAGATGATTGAAAAGGTCGCCATGGCTCTCGTCATTACCGCCCGAAGGATGCGTGTGTACTTTCAAAATTATCGCATTATTGTTCGGACAAATTACCCTATTGTGAAGATTCTTACCAAACCAGACTTAGCCGAATGGATGATTGGCTGGACAATAGAATTATCAGAATTCCATATTCAGTACCAACCACGAGGGGCCATCAAGTCGCAAGCCCTGGCTGACTTTGCAGCCGAACTCACTCCTTCCTCGGCCGGGGATGCACACCCATCATGGATCTTACACGTGGACGGCTCCTCCAATGAACGGTCGTGCGACACTGGGGTCGTATTGGAAGGACCCGACGAGATTGTCATTGAACAAGCCTTAAAGTTTGAATTCAAAACTTCTAACAATCAGGCCGAGTATGAGGCCATTATAGCCGGTCTACGCCTAGCTCAAGAAGTGGAAATCACTAAGTTAATTTGTAAGAGTGATTCCCGGCTCGTCATCGGCTAGCTTAATGACGAATACGAAGTTCGGGAAAGCTTGCTACAGCGATACTAACACTTAGTCAAACGACTGATAAACGCATTCTCAGAAATATCCATGCAACACGTCCGGCGCGATCGCAATACTCGTGCGGACGCCTTGTCCTGACTGGCCACCACGAAACATAAAGGACTACATCGGTCGGTCATCCATGTTACGCTTGCACGACCAAGCATCGACCTGCAGGAATGTCTGACGACCGACTCGGAACCCACTTGGATTACCCCAATCAAGCAATATTTGCTCGATGGTACATGTAGCCCTAGATCTGAGGGAACCATAAAGCAGCAGGCCGCCCGGTTTGTCCTAATAGGCGACGATCTTTACCGCCGCGGTTACACCCGACCGCTCCTTAAATGTTTAACACCCGATCAGGCTTCTTATGTCGTCCGGGAATTACATGAAGGAATCTATGGTACTCATTCTGGCGCGCGAACAATGGCTGCCAAGATACTCCGCGCCGGATATTATTGGCCGACCGTCCAAGGTGATTGCACTACTTTCGTCCGAAAGTGCCTTAAATGCCAAGAGTTTGGCACTTTGACTCACCAACGAAACCCAACTTACTGGGTTGGCCGGATACGTGTTATAATAAAACAAGAAGACTTCCGCTCTGGGCGTCAGGTCAAAAAGTTGACACACCATTCGGAAGGCCTGTAAGCACGCCCATGAGTTCGGGTGAAGCTGAGTAGGTGCTAGGTTGAGAAACCTTAGCACATCCACCGTAAACTCATCGAACGACAAGGTCACTCTTAAATCGGCAAACAAAGTATTGTAAACAAAGAAAAAATCTACCAGGGCGTTTTCCCTCCTATGACACACACGGTCGGTGTACCCACATATCTCGGCAACTATGATGTCCGATGGTAGACCCGAGCGTACGAGGGGGGCCTTTGCTATCACTTTATCTAAGTCATTAGGTTTCCTAAGCGTCGTAGCGGTATTTCTAACAGCAATATCAACCCAGTCATAAGTCGGACCCATAGACCCACTAGTACTTTCGCTACTACCGGAAGATGACTCCCCACTCTCGCTCGACTCTATACTAACTATTCTATTTGAAGAAAGTTGAGACGACATAACTAACCTTTCGTTCGCAAATCAACAGTCGGTCGGCAATTACAGATCGTACAACAACACAACTCGCAATATGGACTCGGCAATCGGAGCGACTCAGATGCCGAATTCAAAGAAATGTGGTATCCCTCCAAATGAGAGCGCTATTTACAGCATTTCCTTATCCCTCTCATCCGTTAGATGTGCGTTCATCCTACGGCCTCTATCAGCCGGAAGTCGAATCGTCACTTAACCTACACCGTAAGATCCATCTCCGTCGCCTTCGACAAAAAGCGAACGTCCCATCATACCATTATCTTTAATGTCTGACACCTCAGAAACCCCAACAATCATTACGACTCTTTGGCTTTTATTCACCTCGAGCCTAGGGGACAGGTGTACTGGTAGGCACCGGACGAACACACGTGGCCGACCGACCGAATGCATAATAAATATAAGGCCATTTATGTAACAAGGTAAGGTGGTTAAGATACACCTCCGAAAAATGTGGCAAGCTAAGGTGGTTAAGATACACCTCCGAAAAACAAGGAGAACGTGCTTAGAAAAGATATATTCCCCGGGTATCCCGGTGAATACCTAGCAAGACTTGTCCACAACCATCTTGAATCCAAGGGACAAAAAGCTCATTAGGCAATTCTATAAATACTATGCTCAAGCCAAAGAAAGGTACGTTTTTCATCCACTTACTGAATCACACTTAGAATCTCTCACTCAGTTGAGCGCCGGAGTGCCTTCGCAGGTACCCTCCCCCGCCCGACCGAAGGAGACACCAAAAAGGAACGACCGACCGAAGAAGAGGAAGATCGACACATCAACAGTTATACTACGTCAACCGACCGTGCCTGGGCCCCATCTCTCCACTCAGGTACAAGATCTATGCACCAAACAGAAAAGGAAAAATGCGTAGACTGTGACTTGGATGTAACCCAAGACCAAACCTTTAATTGAACCAAAGCAAAAACTTTCAGAACATCTACTGCTCCCCCTTTAAAAATTACCCTATTTCTATGCTTCCAAACCTCGTTGACTACTGCGATCCAAATCACTCCTCAAACCTCATTCACCTCATCCTAAACTGGGAAATATTTAGCAATGGCACGTTGTGAAACATGCTCTGCATGTCCAGCCATACACAACAGTGGTTCCACAATAACCAAACAACTCTACACTCAAATAACAAATGGGTACTAGTCTCCTCCTCAACCCCGCAAAGACTACACATAGAACTTGCAACCGTGATTCTGCGCCTTTCCAGGTTAGTCTTAGTGGCTAGCTAGTTTTCCAACACCCTTCAAGCCGTAACTAGTGCAATAGGTGTGGCTTTACTCATCCAAAAAATTTTAAACACCATCCCGTTCTCCCCTACTCCATCCTCCCTTAGACAGAGGTATGTTGATTTAACTGTATACCCAAGTCAAAACTCACACCTTGTACTTCTTGAGAAACTAGTCCCGCTATTTGTTTCTCCCATTCAAATAGATTCCTTCTCCAGACAAAATTCCAAACCCACATTCCGTTGTTCCATCCCCCGAATGCTGCCACCACATAAGCTTTTGACAGACTCAAGGAAAACAACCTCGGGAAAACCGTCTCAAAATCCCACTCCCCACCCAATTATCTTCCCAAAACAAAACTTTCTTCCCATTACCCACCTTCCAGATTATGGCTTCTTCGAAATTCCAGCCCCAACCCTCCAAGCTCCAGACCTCCCTCAAATCTTTCCACCAAAGAGAGTCTTTGTTGTCTTTCCCTCCCTCCCTCAGACTTCTCCACCCCCGTACTTGGAATCAATAATCTCCTTCCACAAATCACCCTTATCTGACCCTAAACGCCATACCCATTTACCGAGTAACGCCAAATTGAAAGTCCTTAAGTCTATAATCCTAAGACCTCTGTCCTCGCGAGCTGCACACACATTTTTCCAAGAGGCACAAATCACATTTCTTCCATTGGAACCCCATCCCCATAGGAAATTCCTTTAGATTTTCACAAGCTCGTTTAATGGGATAATAGACAGTACTCATGAATTCCTTGTGAGCCTTAATTGTAGTTAGGTTTCTCATAAAAAAATCCACCTAATGACTAAATCCAATCAACAAAAATCTGGTCTGATATTTCTGTGATGCCTTGAGTTACGAATAGAAGATTGAAAGAGTTTTTCTAATATCTTCTCACTCTGTTCTTTTACAATGAAGACGGGTAGGCATTTTGTGAATTACTTTATTGTAATTAATTTATTGGAACCCTAATCTAAGTTCAATTTATTTTGATTTTTCAGATTCTAGGTTATTCGAACTCACTTCCACGCCGTTCATTGCATCACATATAGAGTTAATTGAAGTTTTACAAATATCTATGAAAATTTCTCTTTCATCTGTTAAATAGTAAAAGGAAACTAGATTTAGAAAAAAGAAGCATATTAATGCCAACCAACCAATCATCACTATTTATGTACCGGAAAACTGAGCAGTAATAAACAGGTGTAGCCATAGAGAGATAAGGTTGGTATGGGCACAAGCATCGTGAAGGTTGGCTTGGTTCAAACATGTGATGAATGGAGCATTTAGCATAAGAGGCAAATGCAATCTGACTTTGGAAGCACAATTGGAGAGGAATTGTGTTGAGAAAACGCAGAAGAGAATGAAGAGAGAACAGTTTTGATCAATTTGGTCGGAGGAAGACAGGAAGATGGGGGAAAAGATAAATAAGGGATGCATCGAAAATGTGGCAATAATTGGAGGATTGGTTGGAGTCCAATTTATATATGCAGGGAATGCTGTGTTGATGAGTTATTCCATGTCATTAGGCTTCAGCTCTCTTACCATCATCATTTTGACTTCTTTGGCCACATTCCTTATTCTGTTCCCCGTTTCCTTTTGTTTTGAAAGGTTCTTTCTCTCTGCTTCCACTTCTAACTAAATCATACAAATGCTTCTTCTTTTTTGCTTTATATATTCAGTTTGGATGGGACACATTGCAGGAGTAAGTGGCCCAAGAATTGTGATTTCAAGTTCATTACACAGCTATTGTTTCTATCGTTTGGAGGGTAAGCAAATCTAATTTAATTTCCTTTTTCACAAATGTTTCTATTTCTCGAATAGAATTAATGTATTTTAATAGTTATTTATGGAGAAGAAAGATGAAACAAAAATTTGGGAGTGTTATTTATAGTGTATTTATGTCCTGTGATCGGTTGTTTCGATTTCTAAAATCTGATACACCATTTTTGTTTTTCTTTATACTGGCATTGTTACACAGACTGGTCTTCCAGTATTTATTCCTCAAAGGAATCAATCTAACTTCGCCAGCAATGGGAACTGCTATGCCAAACATTGCCCCGGGTCTTATCTTCATCATTGCATGGGCTTTTGGGTAATCTTATTTTACTTGACTTTTGGTACTTTTATTATAACTTTAAATAATTCCCAAAATGATGAATGTAATAATCTGCAAAAACAGCTAGGCACATACACAACTATTTTGTTAGAAAAGAAAAATGTTGATAAGGAAAATGCTTAATGCTCCAACAATGCACCTTCAACTAATTACCCCTTCGGTAATCAACTGGAAATTCTGTATTGGGCAGGTTAGAGAAAGTGAACTTAAAAAATCAGTACAGCAGAGTAAAAATATTGGGAACAGTGCTGTGTGTTTTGGGAGCTTTCACAATGAGCATAATGCAAAGCATTTCTACTAGTGCACCCGAGAAAAATTCCACACTTCAACTATCAACGACTCCATCAGGTTATATCTTTAACATACAAAAGATGATCGGTTGCTTCTATCTCGTGGTTGCAGTCGTGACTTTGTCGAGCAACGTCGTTCTGCAGGTAACTTGTTATCAAATATGGAAGCGGACTCAAATCTACTCAATTCCATAACTTAACAAAAATTGTTGTTCTTGCAGGCTTTTACTCTTGGAGATTTTCCGGCACCGATGTCCTTGGGTGCAATAACGTCCTTGATTGGGGCATTCATGACTACAATCGTTCAGGAACTTGATAACCACAGGCCGAAAGCTGGGCGGCTACTGGCGAGCTCTGGAGATTTAATTGGCTATTTTATTCTGGTAATTATTCCCTTGTCTCATCATTTTATAGGAATTGGTTTGAATCTCCAAATTTTGAAAAGCAACACTAAAGGTGCATATGTTTTGTTACAAATATAATGTATTACTTAGTAAAGCATGTTGTCAAGTAACATGTTTACAAAGATAATGTGAGGCCATTTGTAAATTGGGTTGAGTAATTTATCTCTAAACTGTCACATTATTACTCAGCAAAGCATGGTATAGGGAAATATTTGCAAGAATAATGTATGGTAGTTTCTACCAACTATGTTTGAAGTTTTTATATTTTCATTGTGATGGATGTTAACTAAAAAATGTGAATGCACAGGCAGGTGCAGTGGGTGGAATATGCCTGAGTTTCAACGGTTGGGCACTGAAGAAAAGAGGGCCAGTGTTTGTCTCCATGTTCAGCCCCATTGGTACAGTGTGCTCTCTAATTTTCTCAGTTATTAAACTTGAAGAAAGAGTAAGTATTGGAAGGTACATGACTAAGATTCCCAACTATTGTGTGTAGCTTCTGACTTTTGCAGACTGTATTCCCATTTATAGTGAAGTATTTATTTCTTATCACAAACACTTCATTGTAGCATTGGAGGCATGTTTCTGATGTTCACTGGGCTCTACTTAGTTCTCTGGGCAAAAGGGAAGGAAGGACTACCAAATGGAGACTGTTTAGAGAGTGAGTTTGACATAGAGAGGCCTCTTTTGTGTTAACGTGTTTTTCAAATGTCAACGTGTAAAATGTACTTGTGTCATCCCACTAGAAGCAGAGGAACAAACGAGGTTTGGTTAAGTCCGTTGAGATAATGACTATAAATTGCTTTTAACGTCGTTAATTTAAACCAACTCCTATGAAGAAGTGATGCATTTTTAAGCAAGATTAATAGTGTCAATATTCAATAAGCAACCAGCATGTATTCACTAAACTACTGATCAAGGAAACAACATTTGAATAATATTTGCTCTCAACATTGTGCTTTAGAATGTAATGGAGTAAGTAAAATAAAATCACCCACATTTTCAACTTCTTTTTTTCCTCTTTTGCAGAACATTGAAACAGCTGCTTCCTTCACGTATTGAAGACAGAGAATTCCCAAGAGCATATTGTAAAAAGGTAGAAGTCTCTTGGGTTTCAGAATATATATATTTAGTTTTCTGGTAGAAGCTAAATAGGGTGGTGTTGTTAGATGAAGTTGAATAATATATTTAAAAAGATGTTGTGACAAAATAAGTGGATCACATTGTGTTCCATGTTTTGTTTCTTGATATTGCTTATTATGGGCAGTTTGTGGTGAGAGTGAAAAATAGGGAAAGGAATATAAACTGGTTGGTGCGGCCATATATGCACCTTAACTTCACCAAAATTCCTTTTTTCTTTTTTTATTATTTTTCACTAACACTTTTTCTTTTCTATAAACAAATATAATTACGTTTTTAGTTCTCAACTTCTATTCCACCTAATTTTTCAAGACTTTAATTCACATGCACATAATCTATGAAATCTGAAGACTAACATTTTCTTATTTCATTTTCAAATAAAATATTTTCTAAATTCATATTATATTTTAATCGAGTTGAACTGACTTGGATTAGTTTAATATTGTATTGCATTTAAATTATTCTTTAAAATATCACATTTAAATAATTAGTATATATATATATATATATATGAAAAGGTTTAATTAAATAAATATATTTCTATACTTGAGGTACCAGTCAGAATAATTCCTATTTTCATTAACTTTTGTAATGAAAATAATTGTTCTTCGGGCTTCAATACCCGAACGAGAACAATTGGCGTCCACCGTGGGGCCAAGAGAACTTTTGCTCGATGCACCTTGTTTGTCAGTCACTTCAGCCTTCGATCCTCTTTTCTCACTACCTTTCCTCCCTTTTTCGTCCCGTCTCGCGGTCGCTCGGGAACACAGACTTGGATGGTACCTGCAGAAGGCGTTCCGACAATCAAGTCAGTAAAGAATTCGACTCTCGGTTGCCAGAGCACTGTAGATAATGACGTCCCTAATTCTTGGAATCTGCGCTATTTATATTACCTTACTGGACCTTCGCTAGTGGGCCGGATTAAGAGATTGATTCGTGTTTAGGGTTGCACTAAATAACCTTTAATTATGGGTTAGCCTTGCTGACTTGGTCATTCCATGACTCGTCGCCATGGATCGGTCGGTTATGTACTACCTCGCAGCCTTTATTATCACAAGTGAACGATCAGATGATCTGTAATACTGACCGAGTCTAGGTGACTGATCAACCGTACTAGTACAGTTACAATAATAAAAAAATTAATCACTTAACCAACGATTACAAGGACAGATCACCTACATGTCAACAAATAAACAATGATATTTTTGGAGAGCCTGAGGATAGACCAAACACCGGATACGGGTTTTAGACAACATTTTTCATAATATAGGCATACATCTGTCATTACCCAGTTTAACTTTGCCATGATAGAGTTGTTTGTCAGTGAAAACAGAATTATCATTGGTTACGTGATGAGATACACCATTGTTTGGGTACTAGAGTGGATCATCCAGCGTTGGGTGTGTGCCAAAAATTGAAGAATCACAATCTTCACTTTTTGTAGATGAAAATTGAGAAACATTAGCCTAAAAGTTGGAAGAATTTGGTTGGTCATACTTGTGCCAACATTGGACTGCAGTGTGACCAAACTTCTCACAGAGTTAACATCGTCGTTTGTTGGTTTTCCAAGATGACGAAGTGGGAGGATTCCAAGAATTGCATTTCATATATCAGTCTAGGTGCCCTTCAATACATCCTTATCACGCGACCAGAACTGTTTTTTGTGGTTAACAAAGTAGGTTAGTTCATGCATACTCTCCAAGAGCATCACTAGAAAGTTGTTAAACACTTACGCTACCTCAAAGGGACTATGCATCATGATTTACTCGTTTAACAGAGTAATAACTCTAACTTCATATGGGGTAATGATATAGACGATCACAAATCTACAACTACATATTGTGTATACTATGGCTCAAAGATCGTCTCGTGGTCATGCAGTTTCTTGAAGGCAAGAATGTCCCATCCAGATATCTCAATTCTGATGATCAACCCAATCAAACTATCTCTATGGAATTTCTTCAATATCAGCAGCAACTCATTGTAGTGTGGTTAGTTGCTTCCATGACATATTTTGTTCTCATTAAGATGGGTAAGTTTACATTATTCACTCGGATATGGTTTCGTCTTGAGACTTATTATGCTTCTCATACACCGGTCAAAATCAAAAGGATCAAACTTCAATTAAAGACTCCCAAGTACGACAGATTCATCTCCTCTTATCTTCTTGACACAAAGAAATCAGTTGACACTCTTGCAACCATGGGTGCTCCAGTTTCTATGGAAAACCATATTGACAACATTCTTGATGGGCTATCTGAAGACAATGATTCATTCATCACTGCTATCACATCTCGTACAGACCCATGCATTGTGGATGAAATTGAGGCTCTCTTACTTCCTCAAGAAGAAAGGTTTGACTAGCATAAACTTTCTCATTATGCTCTCCTTCAAGCAAATATGACGACTGTTGCACCATATAATCTCCAGTCTCACTATACTTGTCCTATGTTCAACAAATCTTTTTCTCGTGGTGGACGAATGCCTTCACGTCAACCATCTTTCAATAATTCTTCTCAGTTTTCTGGTGCACGACCATTACAACGCAATTTTTGGAATCCTCTTACTTCATCATCTTGGAAAACCAACAAACCACGATGTCAACTATGTGGGAAGCTTGATCACACTGCAATCCAATGTTGGCACAGGTATGACCAACCAAATTCTTCCAACTTTCAGGCTAATGTTTCCCAATTTTCATCTAAAGTAAGTGAAGACTGATTATTCAATTCTTAGCACTCACTCAACGCTGGACGATTCACTTCGGTACCCAGACAGTGGTGTATCTCACCACATAACCAATGATCAATTTGTTTTCACTAACAAGCAACTTTGGCATGGAGAACGTTAAACTGGGTAATGGCACAGGCATGCCTATATCACATATTGGTTTTGTATACTATGTTTCACCTCACACACAAACCAAACTTGCTTTAAATAATCTCTTACATATGTCTAAGATAAAAATCTGATTACCTTATCAAAATTTGCACACGATAACAATGTAAGCATTGAATTTTATTTTGACTCGTGCTATGTTAAACATCGAGAAACAAAATAGATATACTTCGAGGAACAATTAAAGATGGATTATATATTTTTCCAAATCTACGTGCATTTGCTATTTCTGCAAACTATACTTCCTTTAAATATGTAAAACCAATTATTCAATTGTGGCATGCTAGACTCGACCATTGTAGCTATCAGGTTGTTAAAAAAACATTCTAATATTTCGTATGATGATCAAACTGCTTTCTGTGATGTATGTGTTATAAGTAAAGCACATCAACTTCCCTTTCTTTTATCCACCACCGTCTACACTCAGCCTTTACAGTTAGGGGTGTTTCTTCCTACACTCCTAGTAGAATTATCCTTGATAATTTTGGATGATTCCAAAATAGGAATTCTGATGGCATTTCATGAAGTTCTTCTTGAATCAATGTAGAGTAATGGGGCGGAAGCAATGAAAGAAAGTGAGCAAGATCCTCCTAGGAGTGGTGTTGATCTTGTAGGTGCATGCTATGTGTGGTTATTGGGTGGTTCGGCCAGCCCAAGGGAAAAGATGAAGGAATTGAAGTTTAGAGCCTAGGAT
>Ga0123341_1004735_pt1 | contig 12008 bp, 4 predicted proteins | sample Turbeapinknodule_FD_89959 | JGI IMG/M metagenome (GOLD analysis project Ga0123341, IMG submission 89959) | Root nodule microbial communities of legume samples collected from Mexico - Turtle bean Mexico pink nodule | ecosystem: Host-associated > Plants > Roots > Nodule | place: Mexico: Nepantla... | reverse complement strand
GTGGCCAATAAAATTTTCCTTTCAAAAGATCAAGAGTCTTATCAACTCCAAAATGGCCCATGAGACCCCCCTCATGTGATTCTTTTACAAGAAGCTTTCTATGTGTACCTTGGGGAATACAAAGTTTGCCTTCTTTAAAGAGGTATCCCTCGGTCACATAGTAACCTTCTTGTGCTCTATGTTCACACTTAGCATAGATGGATGCAAAGTGGTTGCCCTTCATGTAAAGGGGTGTTTGGCCCTCTTCCATCACCTACTATACTGAAATTAAAAATAAAGAGACTAACTGGTGCTCAACTCCCATTGCTTGAGCCCTGCTCCTAGTGATTCTCTGAGGAATGACGAGCTTTGAGGCATTGGCTAGTGGTTGGTCCTGACCTAGCCCTGAATCATGTTTCATACTCTAGGTCATTCTTTTGGAAGGTTGGACTTGGTCAGTGGATGTTCTATCTCTCTGGTCTTCATCACAACTTCTAATTGGTTTTAGATCTTCACAATTAAAATCAAAATAAGCATAATGGAAAATAATACAACTAGAACACTAAGAAAAATATGACTGAAGCAAAAAGTAAAGGCAAATTGAAATGACAATTGAAATCAACTCAGAAAAAAAATAAGCACAAAATAACCATGCTTTGAATACCAATGAAGAATAATGATAGAACGGAAAAGAAGATAAAGGAAAAGAATAAGAGGGATGAAAGCTTATGGAGGTGAAGAAAATGCTAGTGAGTCACGCCACTTGGAGGAGGGAGTTCCAAGATCAGTGAGGGACGAGTCGCCACTTGAAGCAATCTTTGCTTAAGATAAGACTCGTAGATAATTTGGAAGACACTCAAGAATTTACTCTTGCAGAGTTTCTTTACTCAAAATTCAATGTCATTTACAACAGGGGAGACACCCTATTTATAGATATGAATGCCTTGGAGAGGAAGAGAGGAAGGTATGGGCATAAATGACTACAAGCTTCTAGAAACTAGGTCAAATGTGAGCACATGAAAAATTCTTCTAGAATCTAGGTCAAAGGTGAGCACATGGGTGGAACATGGTGATCTTCTAGAAACTAGGGTTTCTAGAAGCCTAAGATAGCTTATTCTTCTTCTAATTAGTGTTAAAATTAGTGGTCTAAACAAGAGAGGGTGAATTTTTTTCACAAGATTTTCGCAAAGATTGGAAATAAAGTGAAAGGTTCTGAAAAATTAACCAATTGATTTTCTGTTCAACTGAATAAAATTTTTGTTTTATATTTCTTTATAGAAAAAATCAACTAGTGTTTTTCTCAATACAACTGGTTGTTTATACCAGCAGAATATAGAACAATTTTAAAAATAGTGTATAAAAGAAGGGATAGAGAGAATCACACAAAGAGGTTTATAATGGTTCACTCTTAACCAAGAGCTACATCCAGTCATCGGCTAACCACTGAGAATTCACTATGTAATCAAACCTAGATTACAAAACACACGACAAGAGTGATGATCTTGAACCCTTCAAGAACACACACCACTCCTTAACAACACCACAGTTTTCAGAAACACTTTTCTGAAACTGCATTATACAAAAACACACAGAAATACAGTGTTCAAAGAGAAGAGAATAAAATACAGCTGGGCTTTTCAAAGATATAGTAAAAGAAGTATACAAAACTTAATCCTATTCCACACACAAGTGATGATCCAAAGTCTTGATCTCTTGGAAAATGTTTTTAATGATCTTTTTTTCTTAAAGTCTTGAAAAGAATATCAAACAACATTTATATAAACTCAAGCAAGTGGTCAAAGTTGTTAGATCATTAATTAAAAGCAATTGAAATCATTTAAAACAACTTTCAAACTCTTAACATAATTCTATTATAAAAACAACATATTGTTTCCAAAACAACATATTGAAATAAATTTTCTGTTAAGGTTTTCAGAAAACCAACAGGTTGTTTCGACAATTCAATAGGTTGAAATTTCACAGCATTTTACAAAACACTTCTTTTCAAAAAGATAAAGAATCAAGTGAGCTTGGATCAAAACAAGGAGTGAATAAACAAGTCAAAAATTACTAGACAACACACACAACAACAGGGTCTTCAAGCTTTCCACAAAAATTTGGAGGCATCAAAGAATCTTGTTCAACAATTAGGCCAATGAGAGCCCAATTGATTAAAAATTAAACTTGTATTAAAAACTGCCCATGTCCGGGTCTTCTTCTGTTGAGACTCCTCTGAGGCCGGGTGGAACCTTGTGTTTTATTCTGAGATGACTGACCTAGGTGTAAAGTGTCTTTTGTGCCTTTGGTCATCTACTTCTAGAGTTGGGTTGTACCATAGAGAGTCCTAGATAACCAAAAGAATGTCAACTAATGATTTTAAAGAGAATTCCTAAGTGTCACAACAACTTACAAAACAATAAAAAAAATTGTAATGTAAGCAAAGTAAACAAGTCAAAAAACCTAAGTGAAGTGCAAATGACACTTGGAGCCACTTGACACACTTCCACACTGAGTGTCTACTATTACACGAGTTTAATGGGATTTCTCCAAAGGAATTTTTCTAAACAACAAAGAAAGAAAATTAACACAAATACACAAAGCTTCCTCGACACAAAGCAAAGAAATTTTATGAGCTATGTATCTCAAAAAATTTCTTCTTTTTGGTTTGTCAACTCCTCTCCAAAGTGTTTAGTCTTCTCTTTTTAATCTTCACTTGTTTGTCCCCTCTATGTGAGCACTTCCTTTTTGGTCTTTTCCATAATTTATCAATGAAAATTTTGCTTCAAATCAATGAGACTAAAACTCCACAATTGAATTCACCTTAAGAAGCCATCAAGTAAAAATCAACAAAGTTTTATTTAAATTGTTAAACTCAAATTGATTAAAATTGACAAACTGGAAAGAGAAATTTTAAGGATCCAAAACAAGAAATTAAAGCTTCAAAAAAAAGTAGGCACTCAAATTAAAAACCTAAAGAAAAGCACTAGAATATATTGCAAAAATAGAAAATTAAAACTAGAATTCAGATTGGAACTAGTACTTGGTTTATTTATATCTTATTTTCTAAAACTAATTCAGTTTTGAATTTTAACCCTCACAAGATAAAATCCAGAGGAAAATGTTCCCACAATTTTTATCTTAAATTAGAACTTGACCTAAAAGAAATAACTCATTTAAATTGTTGGGTGCTACTAATCTCCATCATCCTTTTTAGCTTTAACTATTGACTTTTGCATATTTATCATTGTTTTTCCTTCTCGAGTTTTGAACCGCCTTTTTAACACAAACTTTTGAACATATTTGTTAGAATTATAAGCCTTAAACAAAAGGGGGTGAATTGTTTATGAAAGATTTTCACAAATATTGAAGGTAGATTGAAAGAAAATGAGGAATTAATCAATTAGAAATCAGTTGAGCCAAGTTCAAAATTGTTTTAATGTGATTGTAGAAAATCAATCGGTGATTTTTGTGAAACAATCGGTTGTTTATACCAGCAGTGTTAAAAACAAAGCAAAAACAGTTTTAAAAGAGAGAAAGGATAGAGAAATTAACATAAAGAGTTTTATACTGGTTCATTATTTACCAAGAGCTACATTTTAAAATGTATCCAAAATGGTCCTTTCTGTTAAGTCGCACTAAACGACGTCAACTAGTGCTTATGTGGCAGAGAGAAGAGGTTATGTGGACCGTAAAGTAAAAGACACATCAGATTGGGTGTTTAGGGTTTGGGGCATGAGATTGGATCACTGGAGATTAATAAATTGTGTTGGTTAAGGTTTTGGTTTTAGCGTATGTTGGCTTCTTCACAAAAATGAGGGTGTTGACAGAAACGAGGGTCGTTTGTGGTGGAATCCGGTGTTGTGGATTCGTTGGTGGGGAGGAGTAATTAGTGTTTGTGATTCATTCGTGGCTTGGCTTCGTTGGTAGCTTCGTTTGTGGTGGAAATGTGTGCCTATAGGTCTGCATTTGTATCATCATGCAACTGTAATCGAATGAAAGTGCAACAACACCAATCTATTCTAGCCATGATGGTGGGAGTAAGACGACTTTTAGTTTCTTATCCTGAATGAGGGATGTCATGGCTCAAGAGATTAAAGCTTTAGAAGATAATGACACTTGATCTTTAGTCCCTTTAATAAAAGGTAAACATTAAAAATTGGTTTTTAAATTGAAATATAATGTTGATGATTCAGTTGACAGATACAAAGTTTGGATAGTAGCCAAAGGCTACAAACAACAAGTTGGGATTGATTTCTCAGACACTTTCTCACTAATGGATAAACTTACTTTTCTAAGAGTCTTATTAGTTCTTGTTGCTTATGCGAAAAATTGGAGTCAACAACACTTAGATACAAGTAATGCATTCTTAAATCATGAGTTATTTAAGGAAGTATACATGGATATTCCCCCGAGGTTACAAAACAAGAAGAAAAGGATTAGTTTGCAAGTTGAATAGATTTATATATGGATTGATACAAGCCTTTAGAAAATGCTTAAAGTTCTCCTAAACATTATTGCAACATGGTTTTACACAATCTAAAAATTATTACTCTTTGTTCACTCATGGTTTTTTATTCTTCATTAGTAATTTGTTGGTCTATATGGATGATATCATCCTAGAAGTCCTTTATTCTTCTTGTGTTAACAACATAGAATTGATATTGAGCTATTTGTTCAAATTAAAGATCTTTGATCCTCTCATATATTTCTTAGGCTTAAACATTGACATATCCAACAAGGGTAATCCCTTTAAGTCAAAGAAAATATTTTACCTTTCCTTAATGATATTTGTTTCTTGGGTAGAAACTCAATTACATTACCTATATATCCCAATTTAAACTTAGTCTCAATGATGGTGACCTTATTAAAGATTTCTTTGTATATAGAAGATTAATCAAAAAGCTTATGTAATTGACTATTTTCGGGTCAAACATTACCTTTTTAGTTCATAAGTTAAGTCACTACATGAATAATTAATTGGTCACACATTTAACTACAATACATTACTTGTTATAGTACTTGAAATACACTCTAGGACAAGGTCTTTTTTTTTCAATCAACAACAAATGTCATCTTTCCACATATGTTGATGCAGACGGGGACATTTGTTTAGATACTAGAAGATCAACCACTGACTTTTATGTTCTTTGTAGTAATTCTCTGAGTTCTTGGAAGTGTGTCAAATAAAGTACTATGCCGAAATCTTCGACGAAATTAAAATATTATGTCTTATCATCAATGGTCGTTAAAGTTGTTTGACTACAATAATCACTCAAACATTTTGAAGTTTCAATTTACACAGTTATACTCTTTTGTGATAGCAAATATATACATGCATCTGAGAGATTCAAATATATAGATATTGATTGTAATTTTATTCGTGAGTTTGTTCAAAGACAACTCTTCACTCTCATTCGTATTAACATTGAGTACCAAATAGCTGACATATTCACAAAGAACTTCTTGCTACTACTTTTAATCTTTTCATCAATAAGTTAGGAATCATCAATATAAATTCTCCCACTAAAGGGTGTATTAGAATCAAATATAATTAAATATTATAGATATTATATAATCAATTATTTTGTTTAAATATTTTATTAATATTATATATAACCTTCTCTTTGATGTAAAAATAGATATCTTAATTCAATGAATTATTTAATTTTCTTCTCTGTTAATATATGCAGCACATGCAGCTAACTTCCCGAAAGTTGGTGATAATAGATGATGAGTAAGTTAAATGAGAAACAATGAAGTATCTGTATGAGATATAGTGAAGAAAACAACAAATCCGTGGAAGGGAGCATGAATAGAAATGGGAAGACACAAAGGATTGATCACAATGAAGGTGTCGTGGAGCAAGGGACCAAACCAAACGCGCATTAGCCCTTGTCTAAGTGCTAGTAAGTGTTGATGGGTAGGGAAAGAGGCCATGAAACTCTGAACCAAAGTGTCACTCTGATCACGAACAAGACCACCAAGGTTGCCTTACCATGTTTAGGTTTTGGGTTCCACCTCATGTCAGTGTTGATCTTGGCGGTACTTGCATCAGGGCATCTCCACCCCACCTTTCCTCTCCGAGGAGAGGTGCATAGCCACACACTCATTCCACATATCACACTGTGTGTTCATCTATATGCAAAATCATCCCTATGCTGTAAGGTTCAATGCTCATTGCCTATTCCAACCATAACCAACACCATCACTATTAATCACAATTAATTGGTTGATGAGTGTAATCAATATCACACTCTCTTTTTTCTTTGGATATGTTGTGTCATCGCCAATATCTAAACTATTCATACTCATTTCAAATATACCAATATCTTACTTTTTCTATACACATATCATCACATATATATAACGAAATAAACTTATTAGAATATATGAAAAATATTTAATTATTAGAGAGATTGTTAATTAATTAAATAAACCGTGAACTCAAAATGTCGTGACCACTATTTATTATAAAAAATATTGAAAAAAACTGTTTAAAAAATGGTTTATGTAAGTTTGAGAATGGATTATAACTAGGAAAGTTGTTAGTAGCATATTATGTTTATTAAAGGATTACCTCTAACTAATTAAACTAACTATTTTTAATTCTAAAATTTATCTCACACTAAAATAATGAAAAAGTTAATTTAAAAAAAATAAAGATAAATTAGTATTTAATTTTTTAACACATACTTATTGTATTTTATATTTTTAACTCGATAGGAGTAGTATATGCCCTACGTGTATCTAGGCATATTAAAATAAATAAATTAATGTTTATGCATAAAACATTTATGTTTTGATGTTTTTAAAATTTTTTTTTTTCTTAAAACATAAACATCGGAAAGATGTGCTTCCAAGAACATTTTCTTACATTTATTGCTTTTATTATAATTTTAATACTTTAAAGTGTGTATCTTCGCTACTAACTACTAAAAAATAATTTTAGAAAAAAAAAATTGGTTACTATATTAACTAAATTAGATACTATTTTATAGACTAAAAAATTATTAATATGTAAAGTAGTTTGTATTATTAATAAAAATTTATAAAAATAACTTTTCAAGTTATATGTAAATTAAAATTAACTATATACTTGACATTGTTAATAATAATTATATTATATGATGTAACAGATGAAATTCATCTAACACAATGCCCAACATAAAGCCATGGAAAGGTAATACTAGTTAATTTGGAGTAAAACATTAGCAATTTACTTTTGACATCCTTTTTACATAAATACATTATAGGAGTATTATTCCTAGTTTTGTAAATATTAAATTAATATATGAGAGTTATATACTTATTAAATGGATTGAAGTCAAACCTAATTTTGAACATTATTTAATCTTTAAAAATGTTGGTTATGATTTTTTTTTCAATTGTGTAGCACTCTTATTTCTCATTATGCTATTTTTTTTAGGTTGAAATATATTTTTATTTTTTAATAAATTATTAAATAAATAGTTCGTAATAATTTTTGTAAATTATTTTATCCTTAATAAAAAATATTTTATTTTTACTTTCGAAAATACCTAATCAACTGTTTAATAAAAATTATATGAATAAAGATGAGTTAGATTTTGTTGAAGAAATAGAAGAAAAACTAAGAGGAGTAAACACGAGAAACAAGACAAAAAAAGAATAAAGAAGAAGAATTAAAAGAGAGATTCTAAGGAATGTCAATTAGAAGAAGATTCCAAATTTTAGAAGAGAAAATTAGAAGATGAACTTGAAAGAACTTTAAAGTTAAATGTATGTATTATTTTAGCTTGTAAACTATCACATGTCACTTTCAACTGCACATAAAAAGTTTATTTCTAATTAATAACTTCTCAAAAAGTCATTATTGTTTTTCCAAAGTTATCATTACATTCAACTCCCTAATTTCAATAATATACCTAAGTTCAAGTTATTATAATGTATTGATCATGTTTAAGATAATTAATTCTTAATTAGTAAAATTAATTCAATTTTATTTTGTTTTACAAACTCACCTTCTATATAAAAAAAATCTCTTCCATTGTTAAAGTTCATTAATGTATATTTATATCTAGAGAAATAGGTGTGTACTTGTGAAAAGAATTATCTTTATATAAAAATAAAAGAATCTAAAACAATGAATGCATTTTCAAATGAATAAAGTGTTTATAGCTCCTATGAGAATTGGTTTAATTAATTTTGAATCCATTAGTTATAACATGAAACAACTAATCCACGTATTGAGTCTCCAATCCAAAGTGTATAATCAAGCTTCTGTGTCTAAATTATTTTTTATCTCAAAAAATAATGTTAAAGATACAAACAAGATCCAATTCATTACAATGTGGGTGTTTCTTCCTGCACCCTAATAAATATCTTTCTGCACCTCATTTTTTTGAGAAGACTGTTTTACTCTTTTAAAAATATTTTCGGATTGGTTTTCTGGAATATTCCCAGAATATATTTTTTGAAACACAATATGAATTCCGGATTTATCAATTCAGAAATAAATAAAAAATGTGTTTTGAAAAAGATATTCTAAAATAGTTTTTTGTCTTTTGAATTTTTTATCCCGGAAATATCATTTACTTGTGGAATTCTTATTCCAAAAATACCTTTTACTTATAAAATTTTTATTCTAAAATCATCCAAAACTATTAAAAAAAATTTCAATATTTTAGAAAATGTAGGAATACAGAAAGAAAGAAAAATGTGGGAGTGCAAGAAGAAACACTCTACAATGTCACATCATTAGGGTTGAGCATCAATCAATATAATAACGTTAAAAAAAATCAAATTAACTTGTTTTAAATACATTTAGAATCAAATTCAGAAATTTAAAAATGAGATTATTAAAATAATGTTAAAAATAAATAAAAAAATCCCTGTTTAGTCTGAAAAAACACTATCTTATATTATAACCGTTTCCTTGTCTAAAGGAACATTTTTTTAAAAAATATCCTTAAGCAGCTTTACGTTACCAATAGATCATTCTTTTTTATTTATCTATGTTTTCAAAAAAGAAAAAATATATTTCTGTTTATTTGTCTATTTAATAATTTCTGACAGCATTAATAACTAATTAATTATTCTTTCAATCACATCCTTATTTTTACTTGATTTTTCACTGTAAAATGTCTTGATATACTTAAGTTCTTGTAAGAGTGTATGTTTACGTTAGTTACGTAAAAAAAACAAGGTTACGTATAGAAAATTAACATAAAATTGTATTTAAAAAAAAGACGTTTTACCCTTCTTTTTTATTGTAAGAAAAACGTTTGTCACACATTTCTTAATACACTTTTAAATAGACTGATACTGGATAAAATATGGGTAAATCTTACCAGTTACAGTTCTCATGCAAATTATGTAATAAAAAATGTATATTTTTTAAAAACATCCTATCTCTATTAAACAAGCATACATATTAAGTTTAATTTAATTTACATATTAAGCATGCAAATTATGTAATAAAAAAATGTATATTTTAAGTATTTCTCAGCCATATACATTGAGTGTTTGTTCATAGCTAATGACTTCTGTATTGCAAACTCTCCCAGCACAATCTCTAAGTTGGTGAAGCTTTTTAAGAATTAAGTATAACTAAATCTCTCCAAATAAGATAAAATATATTTTTAGTCTAAAATGTAAATACTTTGCAATTTTGTTCTATTTTTGGAAATGTGTGGTGCTATTGTTAAAGATCAAAAAGGATTTTATGTTATAGAAAAACATCTTTTTATACCAAAAAAACTAGAAAGAGTTATTTTAGGTATTATAGACAAACATTATTCTATATTTAATCCAATCATATTTAATCCCATATAATTTTGACAAAATGGAATTTTGTTTCCTCATTAAGGAGTCCAAATAATTAGGGTTTAGAACCTACAAATCTCAAAACCTTGGAAGTTATCACCTTAGTGTGACTGAATTTCTTACTACATTTAATTTTGAACAGCCAAAATTTTAATTTAATTTTTTCAACTTTTTTTTTAAAATAGAAAAAATAGGAAAAGGAAGAAACAAAATAAATAGATCTAATTAGATAAATAATAAGAAGAATGAATTCATTTGAATAATTTATTTTAGAAAAAGTTTAATCTGAAAAATAAGGTGAAAATTAAAATAAAATGTAGTAATAACGATTGGAAGAAAATGACCAATCCCAATTACTGAATAAAAATGTCTAGATTAGAGTAGTTTTGTTTATTATTAAAAAAAGTATTGTGAAAGAATATGTGTTTTTATTCCTTTTACGGGTCTTTCTCAAATGGGAAATCTACATGCCCTTTTGCTTGGTAAGAAAAGGTGTCAACCAAAGCAACCACACTTTTTTATCCATATTCCATTCTTTTCCTCATGAAGGTCAAAGGTTCCAAATATTCATCAAAGATGAAGTACATGAAGAAAGTGTTTGATGGTAAAGAGAAAAAGGTGTATGCTTCATACTAAAAGAGGGTTATGCAAACTTCGAAAGAACCACATGAACCTCTCATTAGAAGCAGCTTAAAGCACTCAATTGGTGCCTCAAACTTTCAAAATCAATTTGTGCAAAATATGGCCGTCATGATCAGCATGTGTCACATGCGGATGGAAGTTTTTTGCACTACTTGAAAAGAATATCAATGAAAGAACAGAAACAATAGAAATTAGCAATGGAAATTTCAAGAATGTATAGATATGAAGTTAATTGAGTAATGGAAAGTGAAGTGAAGTGAAGAAATAAGAAAAGTTTGAGAGAGGAAGTTGAGATATAGAAGGAGAATATGGAATGAGGTGAAAGTAGAAGAAGATCTAAGAGGAGAAGTGGAAGAAGATTGAAAGAGAAAAAGGAGTTTATATAGAGCCACCAACTGTGTTTTTAGGGCAAACCACATTAGTAAGGCTGCTGCACCACTTCAAACTTAGGTTACGGGCAGCGGCAGCGGGCAGCGGGCAGAATGGTGTCCACAAGGTAAGTTTGAAGGCAGTGAATGTGGGACTGCCCGGCAAAAAAACAGATGCGAGTTGGTGCTTGTGTCAAAGGTTTAACAATAAATATGTGAATTTCACGAGATTTTTTATTATTATTATTATTATTAAACAATAAAAAGAAAACAAATTTCCGAAAATATAAACTTTCCTCAATGTTTTATTTTATAACAGTAGATACCTCTGCCAGTGTGATGGGTTTTGACAACTGAATTCACACAATATTTTAATTTTTTTAATTTTCTTTTAAAAAATTAAATTATATTATCTTCTAGTTATTTAAAAGTTATCAAATAAATATTTTAATAACTAAATTAAAATTATTTAACCTTTGTTAGACTGATATTAATTAAACATTTAATATTATAATTTATTTATTTATTACTTAGTTTTAGTTACAATAAAATTTAGTAAAATATTTACTAATTGAATAATTGTTAAAATTAATATTCTTTATTAATTTTTGTAATTTACTAAGTTTATCAATTCCATAATGAAATCATTATTAATTAAAATTTAATTATTAAGATCTATTAATTATTGGAATTTTTATTAGTTAAATAATTAGAAAATTTAATATTATTTTTTAATTAATAATTCATTACAATTTAATAATTTAATATTACAAGTTTAAATATAATAAATGTAGTAAATTACCTATTTAATTTTAAAAAATAAATTCCTAAAAAGTGAAAAACAGAAAACGGCAGTGTAAATTCGGTTGCTACAGTTTGTGGTTAGAATTACGCTAAATATTTTTCTTTTTTATTGTTAAATAAAAAAATCATTTCGCGATGGTGTTGTTTACTATAAAATAAATGTTACAACATATTTTTAATATAATTGTTTCTCCCACTTTTTTAGAAAATTTCTTGTATTGGTTCAAATTTAATAAAATAATAATTTTTGATAAATTTATTTGTCATTTGATGACTTTGTTTTATTTGATACAAAATAACATTTCTTACTTTCGACCGTGATGAGTAATTTTATATCTTTACTTTACATTATAAGCCGAGTCATTTATATCTTAACTATTGTATAAAAAGATAGCTAGTTATTTTCTATTT
>Ga0123341_1004733_pt1 | contig 12012 bp, 10 predicted proteins | sample Turbeapinknodule_FD_89959 | JGI IMG/M metagenome (GOLD analysis project Ga0123341, IMG submission 89959) | Root nodule microbial communities of legume samples collected from Mexico - Turtle bean Mexico pink nodule | ecosystem: Host-associated > Plants > Roots > Nodule | place: Mexico: Nepantla... | reverse complement strand
TTCATAATTACAATGATATATTTATATAATAAATTATATTTAAATTATTTGAAAATATTAAAAGTTCAATTAAAAAAATTAAATTCAAATTAATATTGTATTGTATGTAAATTATATTACTTTTCTATGTAAAAATGGTAGTAGGTATGCATTTTAATGGTAAAGAAAAAAAATTTAAGAATTTTAACATTGAGCAGTGAAAATAATATTATAATATTAAAATTAAGTACAGTTACTTAGCTCTCTCCACCAAGTTGCCTTTTCACTTTACGTTTCTACTGTTTACCTCTCTCCACCAAGTTGCTTTTTTCTTTCTTTCTTCTTCTTCCTTTCTTCCTCTTCCTCTGCTCACCACTTTACGTTTTCTACTATTCACCAATGCTCTGTTCCTGGTTCTAATTCATATTTATAAAATTTATTTGAGATTTTAGTTAAGATTTTTCTGAAATAAGGGTTTAGAGTGAACCGCGTCCCCCTCCGGCGTGTTCAAGGAGTGGACCGCGTCCCTCCGGCGTGTCCTGGAAGCAGGCCGTATCCGGCCCACAAAGCTGCGTCCGACACCGTGTCGTGCACGCCTCCGCCGTGTATCCGTGTCGGCGGCGTGTCGGAAGCGCAAACGGCCTGATTTTCGGCGTATCCGAGCTTCACAGGTTGATAACAGAAATTGGAAACAACAATCAGTCTAGGGTTATCAGAAACATACCTGATCGAGAATGAACAGCAACAAAAATAAACTCAGCCGAACGTAAAGAAATAAACCTGCGATGGAGGCGAGGAAAGGGTTTTAAGGTTTTCTGGTCTACAGAAGTTGCTTTGTTTCAACGAGAATGGGCCTTTCATTTAGGTTAAGGCCCTTTTTATTGGTTATGGGCCATTTTGCTAATATGGAAGGCAGTTTCTTCTTGCACCCCTACATTTTTCTTCCTGCACCCCACAATTTTGTAAATTTCGAAACTGACATTCACTTGTTATTTGAATTCGAGATCTGGGAGTGTGCTACGGATTCATCAATCCAGAAGTGAATCATGTTGCTTTGTGGATGAGGGGGTGTTTCGAAAGCAAAGTTTGCATAAATTGTTGATTTCTGGATTGCTGAATCCGAAAGCCTAATTTCTATTATGAATTGGTGGATACGGAATGATTTTTTTTCAATTATGGATTTCTGAATCCAGAATGCATATTTTAAATTATGGATTGGCGTATCTGGAATGGTTTTTTCAATTATAGATTTTTTGCAATTTTTTTATTTTGGATTAACACTGTCATTCATGTACTACAAGAAGCACCAATCCAGAAGATTACCGGACGCACCAATCCAAAATTTTACCAGAAGTGCCAATCCAAAATTTTACCGGATTTCGTAATCCGGAATACAAAAAAAATAAATGTACAGTTTTATATAGGGACAGTTTTGTCTTTGCGCAACCTTGTAGGGGTGCAGAAAGAAAAATGTAGGGGTGCATGAAGAAACTGCCAATATGGAATAGCCCTTGATGTTCACACTTTCTTTTTTATGTTCTCACTCCCACTCTTCTCTTTAATCTTGTATTTTGATAATTATTTGAGTTAGATAATTCATGGAATGTTACCGTGGTTGGGATTGGAATTTCTATTATGATGTTATATATTATATAAAATATATATATATATATAAAGTATTTAAAGAGTGTGAGATAATTTTAGAGGATCATTTAGGTGTTATTGTGCAATAAAATGTTCTCTTTGAATATTTAATACTAAGATTTGAAGAACTCTTTGACATTTTAATATTTTGTTGAAGTTCCTAAAATAGGTGATATTTTTACAATAAGTGGTGATAATAATTATGATATGATGTTACGATAGGAGCCAAGTCATTCCATAATGTTGTACCCCGAGATTATTGGATCCTCTCTCTTGCCAATTTTACATAATTATAACTATTAATTAGATGGTAATCCGAATTATCAGCTTCTTCAAACAAATTCAACTTTTTCACATTCCCAATCTTTTAATCCATCAAATATTGATTCACTCAACTGAGTTGTTTTTTTTTCTTACGTTTGTACCTTCCCAAAAGCTTCAATTATGACCATTTTTTTACTTTCTTGTGGTTTCGCTATTTGATATAAAAATTATGTGCAGGCTTGTCATAGTTGAAATTTGTTGAATTGAAAGTTATTAAGAAAGGAGTGATGGTTGCTTTTGGTAGCGGTTGAAACTGTGATTGGTGAGGGAAATGGATTCTGCAAGGAGTTGGTTACAGAAATTTCAACCACGAGATAAATTAAGAGCCTCTACTAGAAAGAAAGATGATACTCATGGTGGAAACGAAGCTCCAACCGTGCCTATGGACGATGCAACTCTTTCCAATATCACAAAGCAGAAGGTTGCTGCAGCTAAACAATACATTGAAAACCACTATAAGGAACAAATGAAGAACCTTCAGGAAAGGAAAGAACGGTATGTTACGTTTCATTAATATTAATAATTTTATTTTAGTCTTGTTAGTGAGATTTTTAAAGGAATTAATGCGTATTCTGTCATCTATTTTTAAGAATAAATGTTGTTTTTTTTTCATTAATGCATTATAGTTTACTTAGTATACTAGTTGTAGTGCAAGAAGAGATATTATATTAATTGGTGTTCCTAGTTTAGCTATAATTTCTAATAACTCTGGACAAACTACCCTGGTTGATGTGAAATAGGGTGTAAGTTTGAATAAGAAAACATGCGAATAGGATGAAGAATCAAGAAGGTTTCTCTAGATGTAATTTATTGTTTGACTCAAATTTGGTGGAGGTGATCCTCTTATTTAATCTATATATATTTGAATGTTTCATAAATCTTAATTGGTGGTTCTTAATACAACACATTCTAACTATGCAATCCAAGTAAGTTAGTGAAGTTGTATTAATTATTATTGTGGGAGATAGAATTAGTTTCATGAATTTTCTTTAGAGTCCAAGTTGAGATGAATTTTAGAGTGCAAGTTGAGATGAATTGAAGAGTGGTCAGCCTTTTCTTACTATTTAGTTAAATTATATTAAAATTATTTTGTATGTTTCATTAGATATTAATTTGAGTTATGATTGTTGGATAAACAAATATGTTGGAAACATTTTTAATACTTTACATATTACAGTCGAACCATCTTGGAGAAGAAGTTGGCTGATGCTGATGTATCTGAGGAAGATCAAAATAACCTACTTAAATTTTTAGAGAAAAAGGAAACAGAATATATGCGTCTTCAAAGACATAAGATGGGTGTCGATGATTTTGAGTTATTGACCATGATTGGAAAAGGTGCATTTGGGGAGGTATGTTTGTGCTTTTTGTGTGTGATACAAGTTAATGTGATTGCTACATGTTTTCTTAGTTTTTAAATCTATTTATGCTTATGACCATCAATGGTTCTACTTTTACCTACAACTTAAAATTGTTTTAGGTCAGAGTTTGTAAGGAAAAGGCTACAGATCATGTATATGCAATGAAAAAGCTAAAGAAATCAGAGATGCTTCGTAGAGGCCAGGTTGACAATCATTTGTCTAACTACATATGTTAGTTTTCAAAAGATTAATTTTCATGTTAAAGGCTACTGGAGTTATCGCACTTTAACTTTGTTAATTATTTCAGGTAGAACATGTTAGAGCTGAGAGGAATCTCCTTGCAGAGGTTGACAGCAATTGCATAGTTAAACTTTATTGTTCTTTCCAAGATGATGAGTATTTATATCTTATTATGGAATATCTACCTGGTGGGGATATGATGACTCTACTCATGAGAAAGGATACCTTGACTGAAGATGAAGCCAGATTTTATGTGGGAGAAACAGTTCTAGCTATTGAATCAATACATAAACGCAATTATATACATAGGTATGTATGAAATTGGTTATCTACTAGGTATTAATCTTGCATTCTACTATTGTGTTATAGTTAATTATACCATGTAGACCTAGGTGGCAGTCAACCTAAAATAAATTTATCTATAAAACATTCTTAGGAGTAAGTATTATTGTGATTGCTAAAATATGATATAACTTGGGTTGATTTTACATTATATAAACTGATCTTCATAATATGGCACATTGCAGGGATATTAAGCCTGATAACTTATTACTTGATAAATATGGACACTTGAGACTGTCTGATTTTGGATTATGTAAACCATTAGACTGTAGTACACTTGAAGAAACGGATTTTTCCACTGGTCAAAATACAAATGGAGTCGTACAAAATGATGAATCTGGACGAACACAACAAGAACAATTGCAACATTGGCAAAAGAATAGGAGGACACTTGTAAGTTCAAAACTACTATGTGGATTTTCTTGTGTGTGTGTGCTTGTAAATGTGAATGTATAAATGTTGCAGGCTTATTCTACTGTCGGTACACCAGACTATATTGCTCCAGAAGTTTTATTAAAGAAAGGCTATGGAATGGAATGTGATTGGTGAGTTATATGCTTGCGAATGATAAGATTCAAATTAATTTCATTTTTCTTTTATGACACATCTAACACATAAGCATATTTTTGTTGCATTCAATAGTAGTAATTCTTTCAAGACATGTTTCAAGTAACATAGTTTGTTTACTTTAGACTTACAAGTATATTTGATGAATTAGATGTTTTATTTTGATACAATGATGTTTGTCATGATAAAATTTCCAGGTGGTCACTTGGTGCTATTATGTATGAAATGTTGGTGGGATATCCACCTTTTTATTCTGATGATCCAATGTCAACATGTAGAAAGGTAACATTTATTATAAAAATATTTGCAGGCTAATAGTATTGTTATGTTTTTTATTTGATTTACTTTAACCATCTCTATTATGAGGATGACGATAGTTCAACAATTTTATATGTTGTATTGCTCAATACATTTAGCTAACTCCCTATTTTGTGTAGATAGTAAACTGGAGATCTCATTTAAAGTTTCCTGAAGAAGCAAGGTTAACTATAGAGGCTAAAGATCTTATAAGTAAGCTTTTATGTAATGTGAGCCAGAGACTGGGCTCAAATGGTGCAGAAGAAATAAAGGTGTTGTATGGTGTGTCATTTTCTACATTCTTAAATATGTTGTGAAGACTTTTTGATATAAAAGTTACTTTCCTATTGTGTTGTTTCTTTAGGTTCATCCATTTTTTAATGGTGTTGAATGGGAAAGATTGTATCAAATGGAAGCTGCATTTATTCCTGAGGTCAACGATGAGTTAGACACTCAAAATTTTGAAAAGTTTGATGAGGTATTTAAAATGTTTCAAAGTATTGCTTATTCTATGTTTGCAATTGATTTAATGTTAGTCACATTGATAAATTATTCTTATTTTATCTTTATCACTTTTGTAGTCTGACCACCAGGCTCAATCATCAGCAAGAGCTGGCGGTCCATGGAGGAAGGTATTACAACATTTTATTATTTTTTACATTTTTCTTAAAATTCTCTTTATGATTATAATAAAAATTAAGTATAAATACCACATATATTGATAAAAAAATATTAAAACACAATAGTATTGTGTTTTTAAAAAAGTTATACTATAATTATCTAATTCAAATTTATTCCTCTCACTTTCTTCTTGGAAAAATTTATCCATATTTTGATATATTTTGTTGCTTATATAGTTGATGTTGGTGTTTACAAATTTTAATTTATTAATTTATCTTACACATTTTTCTGTTTTCATTCTTATTTGACTTATTTAATTTGATGGCACAGATGCTTTCATCTAAAGACTTGAATTTTGTGGGATACACATACAAAAACTTTGAAATTGTCAACGACTATCAAGTTCCTGGGATGAGTACGTTTTTTTTTTTTGCACATTTCCTTCTAAATGTTGATAATGTTCATTAGAAGAATTTTATTTTTATTTTTATTTTGTTTCGACTGTTTACTTTTGAAATTAACTTTTGTTTCTATTTATATATCTATTTGAAAATTTATGATAATATGAATTCTAAATATTTAATATAATAAGTTAAAGATAAATAATAGCGAGAAATATATTAGAAAGTTGAAAATCCTAATATAAATGAAAATATTATTTTCAAATATACACATGTAACTTTCGGTAGATGTTGAGAGCAAGTCGTGTTATTTTTGGGTGAGAGAAGTTTTAATAAATTTAAAGGATTAATCTCACTTCAAAATTATATTAAAGTAAATAACAATGATTTTGATTAAATATTTTTTCCTGTTTTTGTGAAGTTAGCGAAATTTGAATTCATTTTTCTTTTTGCCTTCTTTATTAAACTAGAGAATTTTTTTCATTGATTTTAATTTTTTTTTTCTTTCTCTCAGATTTCTTTTTATGTAAACATAAAAATCTCAATAATGATTTGGCACTTTAATAATAAATATAAGTAAAGTATTCAAATAATATTCTCCGCATGACTTGACAAAGTTAAGCTAATCTAATTTATCGATGGATCATTTTCCTTTTGTTAAGCTAATCTAATTTATCGATGGATCATTTTCCTTTTGTTAAAACATGTTGAAATTGTATGTCAATAGTAATTTACACCAATAAATTTATAGGAATTTCCGAGAAGTGATGTACAACACAAATTTATTATTCATATTGAAAATTAAATAAAAATTTGAATGGATGTGTATGTCTATATAAAGAATGTGTTACATGATAATATATATTTTTTTAAATTTTGTTTTATCTTTTCTCTTACTTTGCAGCTGAATTAAGGAAGAAAAGTTCAAAAGTAAAGAAGCCATCCATCAAGTCCCTCTTTGGTATATTCACTTCCTTTTATTCTTTTAAATTTGTTTGATTATGTTGCTCATTGTATACATTTTTTTTTTGTTTATTTATTTGTAACACTAACTCTTGTTCAATTATCTTGATTAACATGTAGATGGTGATTCTGAAACATCTGAAATATCTGACGCTTCTGATTCAATTGCAAGCACAACTAAAAAGTTTGATGATCTACCTACTAATTCAGAATAGAAACAATAACTCAAGTCTATATTAACCATTTTTTGTGTTTATTGTAATTTTTGTTCTTATTCCAAAATTTCATTTGTTTCTTGAAAACCTCAACATGGATACATGATTGATGGTTCGCAAAAAGGTAAGAAATATGTTGTTTGTAGATACAATTGATTCCTCTTAAGTTGGTTTAGATGAATCTCATAAGTTTAGTTAGTTACCAAATCTATAGAAATGTAAATCTCTTATATAATATAACTTGTTCAACATGAACACTTTGTAAACAAATATAAATCATGCATATAATGTTTTTTTGCCTTTACATCAATGATAACAAAGCATTATTCCACTAGTGCATAAAAGCTCTTAGACAAAGGTTTTTAAAGCTTTTAGACAATGATTTTCAGATCATAGTCTATATTTTGATTTATAACGATGATTCACAACCGTAATCTATAAGGCACTATAAACGGTGATTATTTTGATAAACCATCAACTATAGTTCACAACAAATAAAGACAAAGTATATCAAAGAAAGGTATAAATTATGGTCTATTTTTTTTTAGTTTAAATTATTATATATGTTTTTCTCCTCTTGTTAACCTGTTCATTTAAAAACCCAACAAGATACAAATACAAACAGATACACATTTTTTCCAACAATAAAATTATATATATATATATATATATTGATAAATAAATTACAAACACCAATATATATTCCTATCTATCTAATTTCCTATACATTAGAAGCATGGTATATTACTTAAACCTATATATATATACTATTAATTAGCTATCACAGTTATTATAGAAATTAATAAAGTATGTGGCCTGAGCATTTCTCACATAGTCCATTGCTTCTGAATGTCGTGGTTGAGCATCCGTAAAATACTACAATACAAAATAAGTTCAAATTAGTGTTCAAGTACATATACTTTTATTATAAAGAATAATTAATATTATTACATGCTCTCAATTTCTTTGAATGTATATCCTTATATAATGGTAGTCATCTATTCATAACGTAGTAGTCACACTCATACCCTCCCAGTTGTTTATTACATTACAATTTAATTTAAAGTTAATATTCATATTTTGACAAACAATAAAGAGAGGAATACAAAAAATTACAAACTTTTAGGTTCAACCATGTCAACTTTTGATCATTTTCACTAGATTGACCTCTGAGTATGTTATATCCATATGACCTCTGAGTATGTTATATCCATATCATGCCCTGATTAATAGAAAAAATCTTGTTAGTAAACGTTTAAGTATTAGTGATCATACTTTATTAATATTAATTAAACAACCTAATATTAATTTATATTTTATTAATATTAATTATATCATTAACTAAAATAATATTAATTATAAATCCTAAATTTGTATAAAAACATATTACTCTATTTATAAACCTTAACATTAATTATTAAGTTTTAATAATCTTAATTATATAACTAAAATAATATTAATTAAAATAATTTTAATTATAAATCCCAAAATTAATTATTACTTTTTTTTAATGGAAAAGCAAAATGAGTCCAACTTGCTCCTTGTCATTGCCAAGTCATCATCACACAATTTTTTTTTTGCGGGCCAGCAGGTTAATTCGTCCAGCCCCATCGTTGATCTGCATTGATTACGAGTTATGCAAGGTGGGCTAGAGCGGGTAAGCGGGTTAAAAAATTGAACTTGTCCCGCTTTGTCATTCTTAAATAAGTTAAATATATTTTAATAATTTAGATCCAAAAATAAATATAAAAACATGAATAAATATTAAAATAAGTACAAGGATATTACATATGAGGATGTACACATTTTCATTGTTGCAATCAATAAAAGAATTATTTATTATTCATATTCATATTAAATAGAATTTTCTGTTCAAATCCGATGTATTCGAAATATATACTTGAATACAACTTCATTTGTGAAAAAAAAGACCTCAATATATATTCTCTTTTCTTTTATTTTGTTGCAATATTTTTTAAAATTGTCTTGTTTCTTCTTTTATTAATTTTTTTTGTTCTTATAACAAGGACCAAGAACACTCGAATAAGGCTGACAAGACTAACTGCTTTACAAATCTTCCAATCTTGGGCTTTTCCACGTTACTCCTTGGGTTCTCTCGGTTTCTTCTTGGACTGGACTCTCTTGGTTTCTCCTTGGGCTGGACTCTCGTCTATTCCTGAGGTTGGATGCTCTCAGCTTCAACTCGGGTTAGGTGCTCTCTCGGCTTCTTCTCGGGTTGGGTGCTCTCTCAGCTTCTCCTTCACGCAGATGGCTGGGTGTACCTGCAAGGCGCTCCGATGTCAAAGTCAGAAATGGTTTTATGTTCATCAGACAGAAATCACTCTTACTTACCTCTTGTGTTGACCTCCTATTTATACAGTTTTCTTAATGGGATTACACTTTACCTTTGGACTTTCTTTTTACACCGTTTTATTATTTACGAACCCCCTAACGCAGGCTTTTATTTAATTAATAATAATATTCCTTATTATAACAATAATATTTATATTTTTGTTTTATTCTTTTATACATAACCTTTCGGTTATTCTTTTATTCATGACCTTTCGGTTATATCTTGTATTTAGCTCTCGGTTTTAGCCTACCAATACATTTTCAAAAAAAATTATGTTTAATTTAATGTTAAAAAAACAGTGAAGATAAAAAAGAATTTTCATCACTTTTCCTTATATCCATACGGTGAAACACATAAATACCATACTATAGAAATTTAATGAGTTATTTTGTTTGTTTTCAATGGTAAAACTAAAATAACCTTAAATAGAGCAAGTGTCAATATAATAAGAAATTTGGTATTATAATTTCAAGTGATATCTCTTTTTAAATTATATTTTTTGATTTGGTGTGAAAAAAAAAAAAGGAAAGGTAGAAAGGGTTTTCACCACCTTTTCCTATAAATGCGAAAATATTTTGTTAACACCCTTTATCAATTAACACAAACTTAATACCGCAGACGTAGTATTGGGTGAAGATGTGGCAGTGGGGTTTTTTGTAACTCTGATGAAAGTGATGTGGTAGTTTTGTAAGAGTGTAAGAATTTAACGTTTGAGTGTGGATGCGGAAGCGAAAGTGGGAGAGTTTTGAACAAAAGGGAGAAAGAAGCAACGACCTCGTTGGAGGGAGGGAGAAGGAAGCAGCGAGAAGTACAAACCAAACAGTAGAACAAGCGAAGCACAAATCATTAACGTCTTTCTTATGCGGTTGCCACTACTTCTGTGTTTGTTTGGCCATATATTACACCGGTTAGATGGCTTAATCGGTGTAATATGGGTCATATATTACACCAGTTGGATGGTTTAACCGGTGTAATATGGGTCATATATTACACCCACCCTACCAGAACTAGTTACCCAACCTCAGGTTCTGAGACACGCAAAACTGGTTACCCGTGTGCTTGTAAGTGGTTACTTTTGTGACGTTTATGGCCACCCACTCTTCATGAAAAAAAATTCAAAAAGTTTTTGAATATGAGCCATATATTACACTGGATGGATGGTTTAACCGGTGTAATATGGGTCATATATTACACCCATGGTAGAACTGGATACCCACCCTACCAGAATTGGTTACTCAGCCACAAGTTCCTCCACGTGTACTGGCACACGCAAAACTGGTTACTCGTGTGTCTATAAGTGGTTACTTATGTGACGTTTATGGTCACCCACTCCTCATGAAAAAAATTCAAATTTCATTTTTAATAAGGATCATATATTACACCAGTTAGATGGTTTAATCGGTGTAATATGGGTCATATATTACACCCATGGCAGAACTGGACACCCACCCTATCAAAACTGGTTACCCGGCCACAGGTTCCTCCACGTATACTGACACACGCAAAACTGGTTACCCGTGTGTCTGTAAGTGGTTACTTATGTGATGTTTATGGCCACCCACTTTTCATAAAAAAAAATTAAAAGCTTTTGAATTTGAGCCATATATTACACTGGTTAGATGGTTTAACCGGTGTAATACGTTCTGAGTAAAAAAAATAATATATTACACCGGTTGTTACAAAGAACCGGTATATATTCTTTTTACCCTATTTTAAAGCTCGTGTCTCATTGCTCATTCGCGTTACTACCCTATTTTGAATTTGTCACGTTACCAAACACAATCTCACTCTGACACATCATTGTCATGTCTGTAGCGTCAAATGTGTGTTAGTGTCAGAAGTGTCAATATATCGAGACTCTTATAAATGGGTATGGAAAAGTGAAGTTGTTTTTTAGTTTTGAAATTTCATAGTGATAAGACTAAAATAACCTTTAAACTCCCAATATGATAAAAATTCAGTTGTTGTAATTTCAACGGAAAGCGATGAGTTTTTGTTTTTTAAATTTGATATTGGCAAACCTAAAATAACCTTCAATAAAAATTTGTCAATATAATAAAAAAATATCACTGTACTTTCAGTTAATGTACTATCTAGGTTGAATGGTCGAAAGATTAAAAGATCAAAAGATTGACGGAAAGGTGGAAAAGCCGACAATAAAACTGAAAATCAAATAAGAAATGAATAAATAATTAAATAGTAAATTATTGTAACAAAACCCGTTAAATAAGCCCAAATACTGGGAGTATGTTTAATGAATATTAGGTACAAAATGTAAAAGCCCAATTGCATTGAGGGCCCAAGAGGTCAGTAAAGTAAATTTTATCTGATGATTAACTAAAATTGATTATGACTTTATCATCTAGTCCCTTGCAGGTACACACACTTACCCGAGAGCTGACACCAAGACCAACGATTAAGAGTTCCATTTGATCTAACTCAGTAAGTGAGAGTCCACAAATTATTCCCAAGTCCATACCCAAATAATGTGAACAATGTAACCAAAAACCCAAGTACAAATAGAATATCGAAAAATCGATAGATCCAGAAAAAAGAAAGATTATTTATTTCTACGCCATCTAAGAACGCTTAACATCTCTTATTTATATACATAAAATTGACATTCATGATGATAAAACTAAAATAAACTTAGATAGATCAGGTGTAATATAATAAATAAATTGTTCTTGTAATTTCAATTGACA
>Ga0123341_1004731_pt1 | contig 12015 bp, 2 predicted proteins | sample Turbeapinknodule_FD_89959 | JGI IMG/M metagenome (GOLD analysis project Ga0123341, IMG submission 89959) | Root nodule microbial communities of legume samples collected from Mexico - Turtle bean Mexico pink nodule | ecosystem: Host-associated > Plants > Roots > Nodule | place: Mexico: Nepantla... | reverse complement strand
ACTTAATATTTAATTTAATTAATATAATAATTATTTATTTTTATATTTAAATTAATTTATATTTAATATTTTTTAATGAAAAAAAAAGTCAAGTATATGGTCGAACCATTTTGAAGTTTTTCAGTTTGGCTAGCACAACCTCGTCTCTATATAAATTCAACCAACCCATATGTTGCTCACGAAATGAAGAAAACTTGGATTTCTATTCTGAATTAGGGTTGTCTACGAGAATTTGGCAAAGTTCGATCAATTCCCACAAGGCTTCTTGGTAAAACGACTTATTAACGAATTAAAAATCAAATTAGTTTAATATAATCCTATCTTTCAAATCTATTTCTATATAAATGAAAAAAAAAATACTAGCAACATTATCTCTATATACTCTTTTGAACTCATTTTTTTATTGGTTAAAGTTTATTGAAAAATACACTAAATAGTTCCTACAACTTTTTAAAGCAACACTAAAAGTTTTTCATTCAATTTTTTTTTTTAAAAAGTACTGATATCTTTACTTTTAAAATGAGAATTTTTAAAATGTGTGAGAAAACAATTAAGTTATTAACAAGAATATCTTTACGTTTTTTTTGTAAAGAGTAAGAAAAGAAAGAAAAACAATAAAAAGAAAGCCGGCTTACAATCTCAAATGAACTTATAAGTATATGTAAAAAAATGAAAAATCAGAAAAAAATACTAGTAATACAATAAAAATAAAAATATTAAATATTAATATGTAAGATATTTCATTTTTAAAATTGTTAAATAAATGGTTTAATTCATGAAATGTTATATATTTAGTTGTAAAATACTAATAAGAAAATAAAGTTAGTAAAGAGAGAATGTTATATTATTTAAGTGACCAACTAATAAATATATATATATATATATATATATATATATTTTGTTTTAAGATAAATCGAGTAAGTGTTTTTTATTAAGCAATAAAATATATATTGAATAGGAATAATTATGAGTGTTTGATAAGTTTCATATTCTAGTAATATTTCATATTAAAATAAATATATTTATGGATATTTATTGTTAAAATAATTATAATTTAACTCTTAATTTATGAATTTAAATTTTGTACATATTTTGTGATTATAATATGAATAAGAACGATATTTCAAATTTGTGTTAATTTCAGAATTTTAGAGGAAAATGGAGATGAAATGGATAAATGAGAATATACAAAATAAAAAGGGAAAGTTGGAACGCTGAAACACTCTTGCAAACTCGCTTAAGCCAGAAGCCTTCCAGAGGAACTCACCCAAGCGAGCTCAATCTCGCTCAGGCTTGTAATGGCCTGGATCTTCTTTTCTTGCTTTCCATGCTTGTAATGGCCAACATGAGTGACTAATTCTGCCCTTTAGGATTAGAAGTAGTCTGTTCAAACTCATATATTGAGGTGATATTTAAGTATAATATTTTGTTCTTTATTGATGATTGGTATTATCATTTTATTTGTAAAGCTTGTTTACCATGATCTTGATTCTTAGATATGACTGAAAAGTACTTCTAAGTTTCTGACCTAAATGATAATACTTAAAATATTTGAATGATAGGAATATATTTGAAATGTTAATTGCTATCAACATCTAATCGTAAGGATAAAGAGTTTTTATAAATATGTGAGGGATCAATATTTAGGATACTCTCTTAATAATTTTATATGTGAGAAATCGATATAAATGAATTTTATATGAGCATTAACATCAATCAAAGGATAAAATATTACTATGCTCTTCAAAACACAAAAGAGTAAGAAGGATGAATCTCAATCTCAATTTCCCCAATTGAATCAATAACTCTTTACTTTGCTTTCTTTACAATTTTTGCAATCATACACAACTAACTTTCAACAAACTTTATTATTTTGTTTTCTATTTAGTGAATCTTATACTTGATAATTCAATTATTCCTTGTGGGTTCAATATCCGTCCTTAGGGAGAAATTATTACTTTTGACACGATACACTTTCTGTAAAATAGCCATCAGTGTTTCAATCCTTGTACAAAACAAAAAAGGAAACAAAAATAAACATCTAGTTGGACATAACATCTCATAAAAATTGTCCCATCACATTACATCTAAAATCGTAGACAGAGAAAGACTCCTCTTAGCTCTTACAAAATATAATAGGTTGCTAAGATATTACAAAGTATAACATATTAGAAGGGTGTTAGACAGTGACCTGTAGCAGCACATAATTTGCTTAAGGAGATAGTCCAATTGCTTCGAATCATTTCCCATGGCTTGGCAAGATATAAACAATACTCAGACAAGATTCATCCATAGTATCCCACATTAGATAATAGACACAAGCCCAACACAACAATCAAAACACAGAGAGCATAAAACAAAGGTCACTTAGAAGAAAGGAAAATGGATTTAATTCTAACCTGATATACGTTTGATGCACTCTTGGGGATATAGGCACCAGTCAAAATAGGTGAGTTGTGCTTTTGGTATTTTATTTATGATCCAAACCCCAGGCCTTCACTTATGCATCATTAAAAATATGCTCATAGTCCACCAGTAGGCACCCCTAAACACTACCTTTCCTGTGCACCCATATTGACATGTTAGTTGACACCCACATGGTCTTCCAAATCTCAGTACCTTGTTACACAAACTTAGTACATTAAACTAAACTAAGTGTTCCCTATCATTGTTATGATTGACTGATTTTATACCAACCCACACATCATACAATTTCCAAATCTTCCGAATAACTTTGCATTGAAAGAAAAGATGTTGGACTGACTCCTTTTCCTCCCCACACATAACACACAAATGATTAGTGACATTTACTTCTCTATTTTTCAGATTGTCCCGTGTGGCAATTTTATTGATCAACAATTTTCAGGTGACATGTATTGTTGAAGGCATAGCCTTAATGTTCCATAATTCATCCAAATTGTCATCTTCATTTTTCACCCATGTATTCCAAGTTTAATGCACGCCAATTTGACAGAGTACATGTTAGTTTCGTTTACCTTACAAATCCATGTGCCCTCTTTGCTTTCATGGATAAAACATGTCTCCTAGTCGTCCATAAACATCTTCACTTGGTCTTTCTCTCATTCAAACCACTCTTTATGCCATTGGAGCTTCCACTCCCTACCCTCTCCCCTGCTAAACATGGTCATATTCCATAGTGAATTTTCTTTTTGGCAAGAATTGGCATACAAACTAGGATACTTATCCATTAGAGATGTCTCACTTGCCCAGTTGTGTTACCAAAACTTTATTTAGTTCCCATTTTCTCTAGACCAAGCTAAATTATTCTTAAACCAATTATTGTTTTTCCTTTTTCCACACGATTTCCTCAATTCCTTCCACCACCAAGACTCAAGATGATTTTCCATACTACTATTTATGCTTCTCTAAGACCCATACTTTGACTCTAACACCTCTTTTGCATAACCCATTTGTTTTGTCTCTAATCTCTAGCTCCGTTTTCCTATATTAAATGTATGTCTCTTATCCCCAACCATCCTTCCTCTTTAGATTTACACATATCCCTCCACTTAATCCATGATATTTTCATATTACTATGCCCCCAACCCCAAATAAACTGTCCCTGAATTCTTTGAATTTCAATTCTAACTTTTGAAGAAAATTTAAACATCGATAAAAAGAGCAGAGGTCTCGCTGTGATAACTGACTTTACCAATGTTATTTTACTAACGAAGGTCGGTTTTTTACCTTTCCACTCTGTAAGCTTTTTTTTATGTTTTAGATTACAACATTCTAAAAATAAATTTTTCTATGATTTCCCCCAACTGGATTATAACATTCAATTTAAAATCTATTCATGCGGTTGTATAAATTACTAAAGTATTAAAATGGTATAAAATCAATTAGTTGATCTGATTCACTACTAGTTTGATATTAGATGTGAAATAAGACCTGATCTACTACCATGATCCATTTAAACAAAAATGTGCGATGAACCAGACTAACTAACCAACACACCTAAAATAATTCAACACGACCATATCCACATGTTATACTTCACTCATTAAGCTTTTCAAAACTCCATAATTCACTCAACACTCTCATAAGAGTCCCGATTGAGATCACACACTCCACACTACATTCATGTACACCAGATTCACACATAACCCTCCTCACTCATTCAATGACAAAAGATTATATGTTAAGCCCCTAAAAGATTTTATGAAATCTAGACGGTCTATGAGTCATGTCTTTAAGTCTTGATGATAACAAAAACTTTTTTTCAATAAATAATGAAATGAATTAATCCGAACATCTAAGGGATGTCCCAATGCATTTAAAAAAACCAAAAGTACATATGCAAGCAAAAATGAATACATACCATGCATCATTCACAAAAAGTATTCCTATTCAAAAAACAAACAACCAACCCAACCTATATTTCCAAAATGGATTGTTTGAACACTAAAAGGAAAATACTTGTAGGTTTGGCGAGTTGAAGTCTTATAGTACAAAGTTTGAAACCTTTCATTTATTCTTGTTAGTATACTATAATGTTAATTGTGCTAACTAGCATAAATGTTGAATATGAATTTCCTCTATAGATGTTATTCATGTGCCTTCAAACGTTTCTTAGATTTGTTATGTTGTGGTCCTACATTGATCTGGTCTTAGAGTATTGAAATTCACCAGAGTTCTATAATAGTGCATACCTCAAATAGGTGTAAAAATCGTATACAATGTTTGACATTTTGTTCAATTCATATTTGTAGTTGTAAGTAAGTCCATATCCTTGTTCTCTCAAAACAAAAAGACTACCAACTTCCCTACATATCTTGCTTAGACCAGTGTGATATTTGTGAGGACAACCAATGAATCATCAAAACAGTTAACATGCCCATTATAGATTTTGGGCAAAACCTTATAATTTAACAGTAATTACATTATAGATTTCAAACACATTATAAGGTTAATACACCAATCAAAATATAAAAACTAGAAGATTTGTCTTTACATATAATCCATGACCATAGATGTAGCATTCTTGAACATTATTATATTATTCATTTGTTTCCCGATTCCCCTAATATGGAAGTCCACATACAACCCTACACTCAATTTTTTTTTATCACTCTCCATGCTAGAACCTGTGTTGAGGGGAGAGCTTTTATCTTCCAGTAATTTCCATATACTTTCTTTTTCTTCAACAATTGTATCATTGGGAAGGATATTGTAAGCTGATTTGACTATATATACACGTGCCTCATCTTCTTTCCACAACCATTTATCTTCCCCTTCCTCGTAAAAAGTTATGTTATCTAACTCTTGCATCAAAATGTTTATTTGGTCAGATTGCCATTCAAACCTCCTTCTTCTCCATTCCAAAGTCCACTTCCAATTGTTATTTTTCCAACTTCCTGCATCATGTAACCTTGCATCCTTACACGTAGAAATGGAATATAATCTTAGGTATTTATCTTTAAGGGGATGTTTCCTACCCATTTGTCCTTCCAAATAATTATAGATTTTCCATCTCTTATTTTCCATTCAATATTGTATTCAAAACTATTTCCTCAGTCCTCCAATTATGTTATTCTCTTGATATCCCTCTACCAATGTGACTCAGATTTAGCCTCCTCTGTGTTTTAAATTCCCTCCAACCTCCATATTTTGGTTATAATATTTGTTTCCACAGTCCTCCCTTTTTCGTTCCCAACCTCTAAATCCAATTTCTAAATAGTGCTAAATTAAACACTCTTAAGTCCATAACCCATGTTTGAATGAATTACTTGTATATTAAAATATTTAAGCAATGTTTCTATAGTTGCAGTATTCGTTAGATGACCATCTTCTAGTGATGGGTTAGATGGTCATCGTTTAATGATTTATTAGATGGTATGTTGACTAGGATATGTGAGACTTATGTTCTTATGTTTTGATGATAACTAATTGGATGGATGCTTGTATTATGTTTGATCTAACAGTGGTTTGAAGCTGCAATATAAAGTAGACTCTTTCAGCATCTACAATTATGTTCATATTAGATGGTCTGACGATTGTGTTGAAAGAGTAACAAGTTTTGATTAAACTGTTAAAAAAATCTTCTAAAATTGTATATCTATTGAAAACTCATTCAATCAAAGAGTTTTTATGACTAAAACACAAAGATTTTAATAAGCACGTATACTCTGTTCATCCCTATTTTTTGTATATATTTTAAAACTCATCTTTTCATAAATAGTTTTGTTCGAGTAAGTGTTGCAAATATATTCTTGATATATAGAAAATGTATCAAAATCTTCTTTAAATGGAAACAAATTGAATTAATTGAAAATATAAAAAATATTATGTGTTCATGTATTCATAATTACCCATATTGCAAATAATTTTGAATTGGTTTCTTAAAAATATTCAAAGTGAAAACAAATAAGAAGATTACAAATCCAAACTTTTTTGTTTTGAGCGTCTAGCTCGGAAAATATGAAAATATGAAGATTTTGTAATATCCAATCTTAAGAAAATCACATAGGAGAGAATAAAATCAAAAGATTTATAAAGAGACTAAAGGGGAGAAAGAGAGCAAGGAAGCCAAGCATCAAAAAGATATATTATGATCTTACTGAAAATATTATAGTTGCAGTGAATCTCTAATCGAGTCATAAGAACTTTTAGTTTTTGGGTTGAGTGTGAAACCATTGTAATCCTTCACTTTGTGAATTTATACCCTTGTGAGCTTTCTTTATTATTTTAGAGTGTTCGTTATTTTTCTTTTGAGTGTTCTTAATTTTAGGGGGCGGTTAAGAGGGTGTAACATGCATAGGTGTGAATACTTGTTGTAACCTAAATAGGTGAGAAATTGTTTTTGAACCAATTTATTAGTGGAAGCTCTTAAGTAATTACTTAAGGGGATTGGATGTAGCCCAATGTTGGTTGAACCAGGATAAACTCTTATGTTGATCTCTCGATTACTCTTGTTGTTCCTTATGTTTTAATTCATACTCATAAATGATTTGTTAAACGGTCCTATGAGAACATTTCTTCTATACGGTCTATTAGACGACCCGCCAAACACTCTTCTTGATAGCCTACTATTTTATTCGGTCCAAAAAAAAGTCTAAGGCTTCATTCAACCCATCTCTTTTGAAGCCAATTGTACTTACAACAATGTGTTTATCTTCTTTGTTTCATCATGCATGTCTATTTTGGGTCACCTCCCATGCATTCTACTCGGTTCCTCTCAGTATCCCTTTGTCATCCCCATGACTACTTTGCACCACAAACACAACATTTTGATAGAGCTTGTTTTTTAATATGATAATATAACCTTTAATTAGGTTATTAGGGAAAGGGTATCATGTTCAAAGGCTAATATGTCAAACATTGGACATGAACCATAACCCATTAGGTACTATTGATTATTGGTAACACGTAATAAGATACTTAGATTTTATGAATTAACTCATTTGTAGTTCCAATATTTCTATTATAGAAAACTAATATATAAGGATTGAACTTGCGGTAAATCAATTTAACTTACCAACCCATATAAAATAGTCCAACATGATTAAATAAATATGATTTAATGATATCCATTTGTTTAAATGATGATTATTACTGATTATGTTGTACAAATTATTTCCAGAAATTGTGTACGACACTAAAGACACGTATAAAGATCAAATCCAAAGTTTCCATTTAAAGTGTCTAATGGGAAATGAAGGTGCTACAATACGAGATTTGTGTAGATAGTGAGAAAAGTAAAATCAAGCTTCGATGATTAAAGATATACAAACATAGAAAGATTTCAAAAGTTCAACAAATGATCAAGATGCATTGAAATCTTCATATGAGGAGTTTCATCTACAAGCGTCTAATATGAGAAAGATGAAAAAGGAATACGAGATTTATGGAAATTTCAAGTGCAAAAGGTTTAATCTTCAACATTCAATTATCTTCGAATAAAGAGACATTTCAAAGTCAAAATATATGTTATTAAGTGATTAAGACACAAAAGATATCATCATAGCAAAAGATACCTTATAGAGTGTCGTGTTAAGAAGAAAGAGCAACAATTCAGATTCAAACAAATTACGAGTTAAGAGGATTAAAAACATCAATGTTTGTATTTATACACAAATTAAACATTTAAAATTGCAACATACATTCAAGACGTGTAAGAAACATCCAGTGCAAAAGTTTCCATATTGAACATCTAACAACTATATGATGAAGTGCATAATACAAGCTTTAATCATCATCTTTCAAAAAGTTATATAAAGACCTAGAAGGTGAAGATGAAATACACACAAATATACAAGAACATCAAGAAGAAATACAAGTTTGTGCCAATGAAAATGAAAGTGTACTTTGTATAAATTATATCTACTACATAAGAGCGTCTATTGAGTTGGGTTGTGTGTTAAACCTTGTAAATTTTTAACACAGTGAAGTATACCCAATTAGTTTAATTGTTCTATATTTTGATAATGTTTTCACATATCTTGAGAGGTTTTAACATTAAAGGGAAGATTAATATTGGTGTACATGGATAGGTTTGTACTTGTACTTAGAGAGGTTTATACTTGTTCCTGAAGAGGTGTTGAAACTCGGTGTACGTGAAGAGGTGTAGAATTCTTGTATATAGAGAGGTGTAGAATACTTGATCTACAGAGGTGTTGAAACTCGTTTAGTAAAAAGATCTTAATCGGTTTGCTTAAGTAAACTAGACGTAGCCCAAGTGGTTAGGTGAATCAGTATAAACCATCCTATGTAAAAATGATTTTTTTGTGTTGGTTATCCAGTTATAGAAGTGACCCCATAGTATGCTTACATTTCTCTTATCTTTTCTTGTTAGACACTATTTTTATTTTGTCTTTAGATTTGCAAATTAAGTTAAGGCTCCATTGACTCTCCCTCTTTTAAAACTAATTGTTCCTACACTATTGTGTCGATGTGTCAGTTTTCTTCATGTCATGATGATTGTCTATTTCTCACCACCTCCCTATTGTGTGCTCCACTTTATACTTCTCAATATCACAATGTCCTTGCTTTTGTGGACTACTATAAGTGCCAAATTTCAGTAATATTTTATATTAAAATATAGGCACTTATGAGTATTAATTGTTAAAATAAATATAAAATAATCCCTAATTTATGAATTTATACCTTTTTACATATTTTTATGATCTTTATTTGAATAAAAACATTTTATTCCCAAATTTGGTGTTAATTTCATTTTTTAGGGAAGAATGGAGATGATTGGGCTAAAGAAGAAGAATATAAGCTAAAAGGAGAAACTTGGAAGGTCCCGCATAAGTGCATAAAAAGCTCAAATCAACATCAGATCATCTCGCTCAAGCGAGCTATATCTCGCTTGAGCGAGATAAAGCCAGAGATATTGGGCCTTTTTATGTTTTATTAACCCAAACGAGCTCATCAGTGCCACGTAAGAAGTCACTTAACTCTAGCAAATTACGTTAAATAGGGGTTTTGAGGCTCAACCTGAGTGTGCACGATTGAGAGGAAAACACCATTGAGTAACTTGTAACCCAATTGGAAGAATAGAAGGTTTTAGAAGATGTGTGGCTAATTCTACCCTTTAGGATTGAGAGTAATTTGTTCAAACTCTTATGTATTGAGGTGATCTCTGAATATAAGATTATGTTTTGATTGATTATTTGTATTATTGTTTTGTTTTTAATTTTTGATCTAGAATCTTAAATCTGACTGGAAAGTATTTTTATGGTTCTGACCTAAACAATAATACTTAACATATTTGAGTGCTAGGAATAGACTTGAAATGTTAATTACTATCAACGTCCGAGTTTGATTCTAAGTTGTTTTTATAAATATGCGAGGAATCGATATTTAGGAAGCATCTTTAATAATTTTATATGCGAGGAATTGATATAAAGGAATTTTATACGAGCATCAATATCAATCAAAGGACATAATGTTACCATGCTAATCAAAATAAAAAAAGAGTGAGAAAAGATGAAACTCAATCCCTATTTTTCCAATTGAAGCAACAATTCTTTGTCTTGATTTCTTGTTAATCATTGTCATCATAACAAATTCCAACAACTTTTTATTATTTTATTTTATATTTAGTAAATATTTTACTTGATTATTCAACTGTTCCTTGTGAGTTCAATATCCGTCCTTAGGAACACATTATTACTTCTTACAACGCGGTAAATTTGCCGTAAAAAGTAATCAACCACCACTACAATTTTTTGATAGAGCTTTGTTTGGAAGATGATAATGGAGCCCTCATTGGGTTATCAATTAGGGAAGATTAAAGATCAAAGGCATTTGATAAAGGATCAAAGGGGTTTTAATTTAAGGAAAGGAAGCCATGTGGGTATTATAGACTAGGAAATAACATATTTTAGATTTCTAAATTAACTCCTTTGTAGTTTTAAATTTTCTATAATAGAAAATTAATATATTTTATATATGTTGAAAACAGAAAGTCACTGACACATTGAGAATTGAAAAAAATTGTTAATAGTGGACAAAATATTAGAAGTTATTAGATGTTAGGTATTAAATTTAAATTATAATATGTCTTAAAATTGTAGTATTGATTTAAAAGATGAATATATATTTGGTGCATTGGCTTCTTTTAGCTGAATTAGGTCAAGATGAATACATATTTGATATATTGTTTGGTTTAATTTGCTATATATAAAGAAAAAATACATAAAATAAAACAAATTTAAATAATATCACATTCTTCATCAGTTGTAACAAAAAAAATGTAAAATGTGTCGGATCTTACATTAGTTATTCATTAGATGTGGTGATTGTTGATTTAAAATGTATTATTATACATTACTTATAATTTTATATTTATTATGAATGTAACACATTTTACATCTCCCCATAACCAATGAAGAATACCACTTTTTACATGGTTTTTAACTAATGTTAAAATTTCCTTATTTTGTTTATTGGTTCAATAAACAATATGTAAAATGTCCAAAACAACCTATGTAAAAAAGTATTTGTGAATTTCAATGTTATTTTGAAATCAAGGTGTATCTAAGTTTTTTTCTAAAGTTTTGCATATAGAACACAACTTAAGTGAGATTTTAAAGGACGTATGTATATTGTATTCAATTTTTATTGCACTTTTAGAATGAAACAAAATTAGAAAACAAAAAGGATTGAAAAATGAAAGGTCAATTCACGTATTCAAGATTTATACCATCCTATTATCATAGTTCTTTGAAGATTCATATTTAAGTTTGAACAATTAACTGGTTTAATTAATTAATTTAATCAAACAAACATATTTGAAAAAAAGTATGAATCAAATAAAAATATTATTGTTTAATCTATTTTGTATACAATTATTAAATCATGATTCAATTGATTCATTATTTGATTTCTAAAATAAAAAATACAAATTAATAACTTAAAATACAAATTCAAAGTTAGAGAGAAGAAGAACAAACTCAAAGCTCAACATCAGTGCAAAAACTCAATTCAGGTTGTGTGTTCTTGATTTTGTGAATTGAATCTCAAGAATTAGAACAAGACTAAAACTGAGACAAAAAATAATAGAAATCGACAATTTCTAAACCTAGAAAACTAAACAAATGATTTGAGTTTTTTTTTAGCACACTTTTAGTCTATATAAGCTTTGTAATTAACTATACACATGTGCCTAATTATGAGCTCAAATTACAAAAGTTTAAGATAAAACAAAGAAAATAAAATTTGTACAACTTTTATAAAAAAAATAATTCAATCAATATATCCCAACTTCAAAATAATTATAAAAAATAACAGAAGACTCCAAATCAAGCAAATTATATCTTTATTTTAAACCTCTGAAAATTTAGAATCCAATAGAACAAAAATCAAACAAAATAAGTAAGAAAATGTAACATCAGTTGAAAATAAAAAATTAAAATAATCATGTTCATTGAACCCAAATAAAAAAAAATCTAACATCGGTTGAAAATACAAAATTAAAATAATCATGTTCATTGAACTCAAGAGAATGTAAGATGAGTTGAAAATACAAAATTAAAATAATTATGT
>Ga0123341_1004729_pt1 | contig 12016 bp, 19 predicted proteins | sample Turbeapinknodule_FD_89959 | JGI IMG/M metagenome (GOLD analysis project Ga0123341, IMG submission 89959) | Root nodule microbial communities of legume samples collected from Mexico - Turtle bean Mexico pink nodule | ecosystem: Host-associated > Plants > Roots > Nodule | place: Mexico: Nepantla... | reverse complement strand
ATGGCATTTGAACAAGTAAAAGAACGTCTTCTTGGATCCTCTTGGCCATAACTCTATGGTTGGCCCAAATCTACCCTTTGGTGGGCTTGCATGTGGGCTTGTGCTTGGGCCTCTTCCATCACTAAGGGTCAGGAAACACCAAAACTCACAATACTCAAACTCTCTGTGTAATTCTGTGTACTCCAACTCATGCACTCAATCTCTGGGGTCATCCGCCTTGGGAGCGCCTTAGTAGCCGCGTGTCATGCATGCAGATCACCCTTGGGACGTGGCCCTCTTGGGTCGTCTCTTTCCCAGTGGCTCTTTAACTGTGTTACGCCATAAGGTGCCATCTACACCTCATGCACGGCTCCCTCATGGCCTAAGCTTCTCCCTTACTGATAACTGGAATGTGGTTTGGAAACCACCGTTCTGGCCCATCTCTTCATGTTTAGATAGCCGAGGTTCGAGGCCTTCACCCGACACCGAGCACTCCTCGGCCCTCCTGTCTTGCGTGCCTCGCGAGACACTGACTCGTCCTCCTTGTGGGACCCAACCTTCGAGGCCCCATCATCTCTGCGGTCAACGCCGAAGTCCGAGGACCGTTTGGCACACAAGCCCCCAGTCTCGAGCTGTTAACTTGTTCAGCAAAGAGACTAAGTCCTCGCCCTACCGACCTACGTGGGTTCATGTGACAGGACATGCACAATGCCCCGAAGTGACACTTTCCTGCACTTGCCTTAATTTGTTCACACGTGTCTCGATCAAACGACTGGGACTTAACGTCGTTTGCGCTTCCCATGTTTTCGTTAAACATTTCGAAATTGCGCGCTTCATGCACTGTTTCATCACTTGAAACTTCTCTTGCACTCTTCATCTTCTTCATCGAGCGCTCTCGTTTCGTCCTTCACAAAAATCAGAACTTTCACTCAACCACAATCAAAGGTATGATTTTTCTCCATTGATTGCTCTCTATTTTTGGTTTCGCGCATTGATAACTGCCTGGGTCTGTTTAAACTTCTGCATTTAGGTTTTCCTCTGTATCTGTTCTTCATTCATTTGTTTTTCTGGGTTTTGTTGAACGTAGGGTTTTCTGGGTTTTTCTTCAGTTTCGCACCACAACCTCCCTTGCTGAACCTTTGCTTTCTTATTTTCCTTGCCTTTTATAACTTCCTTCGACATGGCTCGAACAAAAACCACCTCCAACCCTCCTCCCGACGCCAATTACAAGATCATGTACCCCTGGGCGTCCGCTGAACTCCTTGCTGAAACCTCCACCCTTACCTCCTTCGCGGACTAGAGGGCACACCTAGACAGCGAGCCCGAGTTTAAGGGTAGGGCGTTCAGGAGAAAGTGCGACGCCTACATCTCGGTTCACCCCTATGTAGCGGGCGAACCTGTGTGCGTGGACAGCCGCGCCAATGAAGGAGAGCCTTTTTTCTTCTTCTATCAAACTGTTTTCAAACGCATTAAGCAACACCTCCCCTTCACCAACTTCGAGAGGGAGCTACTGACTGAAGTCAACGTTGCCCCTACCCAGCTGCATCCCAACAACTGGGCCTTTGTGAGGGCCTTCTCCATTCTTTGCAACCATTTCGGCCATCCACCCTCCGTCGACGTCTTCCTCCACTTTTTCGGAGCCAAGAACCCTGGGAAGAACCTTTGGGTGAGCTTTAGTGGCGTGGCTGGAAGAGTCATCCTTACGTTGTTCCAATCATTGTACAAGGGTTTCAAGGGGAAATTCTTCAGGGTGTGTTGCTCTGAGCACGACCGCACCGCCTTGGATGGATTTCCCTTGTACTGGGTGGGGGAGTTGATCCTTAAGAAGGCCAAAACTCTTGATGAGCTATCCTCTGCCGATCGCGAGGTGTGCCAAGTGCTAGCTAGCCTTGGGGTGGTCTTCAACACCATCGAGCTCATCAAGCATGAGTACAGCCCATCCAGTCTTGCCGTCTATATTGGTATAGAGCCCTGCTTCTAACCCCCCCTTTATCTCTGCTCCGCTTTATTCTTTATCTGTTACCTTATAATTGTGCTGGTTTTCTGACTCTTCTTTATTTTACTAAGTTCTCACCTCCTTCCCATTTTGGTGCAGGCATGGTGCTAAATGAGAAGAAAAGGGCAAGACTAGCTGAGGTCTTGGCCCTTCGCCAAGACGCAGCTGCTGGTGCAGGTGCCTCAGCGCCTTCTGCCCCACCCACCATCCAAGTCGTTCCATCTCCTACTCCTTTAGCCCCTATTGTCGCAATCCCCTTGGCAATCGTTAGGGCCTCTCCAACTTCAGCCCCCCTTGAGAAGGGCAAGAGGGTGGTGGAGATCACATCCGACGATGAAGACACCATGGAGGGCCCTTGCTTCAAAAGACGCAAGGCGGCAGTAGTGGTCACCTCCCACTCTTCTTTCGCTAGGTGCCCTGCCTCGTTCAGGGATCACCCACCAAGCGCCTCCTCACCTCAAGGCCTCCCTGCGCTCTGGGCGGTGGTGAAAGCGTCCCTGAACCTGTTCCTGCCCCCGATCTTTCCCTGGTCCTTCAACAGATCCTTAAGGGCTTCCAGAGGGGTACTGCTGATGGCTTGAGCGAAACCGAAGTGCGGGAGAGCCTGACTCTCAGCCTTGGTGAGTTCTTCGCTCAATCTGATGCCCTTTCTCAAGAGGCGGAGGCACTAGTGAAGGAACAACTAGCCTTGGCTGAGGGAAAGGCAAATGAAGAGTTGGCCCTGGCGAAGGAGCAAATTGCTCAACAGGCTCGGGCTTCCTCCAACCGCGAGACTGCTTTGCAACAAGAAATAACCGCCCTTCGCCAGGCTGAGCTGGACGCCAACAATAAGCTCTTCGATAAGGGCCTAGAGTACACCATCTTGGTGACTAAGGTTGTACCTCTGCGCACCCAACTGGTGGAACTCCAAGAAGAAGCGGTAGCCAACAAGGTTAAGATCGGGAGGTGCAGTTGGGCAAGGCGGAGGCTGAGCTTACCGCACAAGCTGAGGCCTTCGAGAGGGCCAAGGCAGAACTCCTCGACGATGCTGTTGACGCCTACACCGCAAGGTTCAAGGATTCTCGCTCAGGTTGCTTGCAAGCATCCTGAGATGAACGAATCCCCCTTTGCGACGTTAAACCGCGTCGTGGATGGGCAGATCGTGCCAGGCGCCTCACTATGAGCTTGTCGTGATTTATCTTTGAATAATGCCCTTCTGTAAAACTTGTAATTTTAATATAACTTTGCACCTTTCTTTACTTGTTCTCTTGCCTCTGTTTGCCAATTACTCTGCTTTTGACTGTTAACTTGCTAATAGCGCTTCAGCGCCAACAACATTAACGCATGATAACCTCGTCAACCTTTAAAACTTTGAACTCTAGGTAGCACACTTTCTCACCATTCCGATCCCTTTGCCTTAACTGCTTACCGCCCTGTGATGGAGGCGGGTAAGTGTGAACCTTTAACTGGCCTTGCCTTAAGTCTTGTTTAGACAAGGGGAACTCCTTTGTTGATCCTTACCCATACTTTGTGGTTAGGTAGGATATACTAACCGGCCTCATCTTTGCCCCCAAGGCGGTAAAGGACTTAACTGGGAATCCTTTCGCTGAGCCTTGGCGTTCATACTTGAGAGGAGGCGTCTTATGCAGGAGCTGCCTCTCTCTCTCTCTCTCTCTCCCAAGGTTTCTAACCTTAAGTCGTGTAACTGGCCTTGTCTTCGTTCAAAGGAAAAAGAGGACTTAACTGGTTGAACCTTGCTATTCGCACTTGGCGCCCACGCTCGAGGGGGAGGCGTCCTTAACGAAAGCTGTCACTCCCTCTCGAGGTGTCTAAACACCAAAACGACAGGTTTGTCATTGCTCAAACCCTGCTGTTCGCACTTGGCGCCCACGCTTGAGGGGGAGGCTCCTCAACGGAAGCTGCCACTCCCTCTCGAGGTGTCTAAACACCAAGATGACAGGTTCGTCACTAGTCGAACCCTGCTGTTCGCACTTGGCAGCCACGCTCGAGGGGGAGGCGTTCTCAACAGAAGCTGCCACTCCCTCTCGAGGTGTTTAAACACCAAGACGACAGGTTCCTTACTGGCTGAACCCTACTATTCGCACTTGGCGCCCACGCTCGAGGGGGAGGTGTCCTAAACGGAAGCTGCCACTCCCTCTCGAGGTGTCTAAACACCAAGGTGACAGGTTCGTCCCTTCATTGCAAAAAATATGAGAATATATATACTTCAATCGTAACTTTATTGGGTGACCTCATTAAAAAACCCTTAAAAGGGAAAAGAGCGTCCCCTTAAAACTGTGTACAATGCTAGAGGTTCAACTGAAATAAAACTTGAGATTGGTCGCATTCCAAGTACGAGGAATTGCACCTCCCTCCAAGGTCTCAAGCCTGTACGCCCCGTTGGCCAGGACCTCTGTCACCCTGAAAGGACGAGTCCACTTGGGGGACAACTTGTTTTCTAGTTTATATGGGCGGGCCTTCCGTATCACCAGGTCAGCGACCTAGAACTGGCGGGGTCTCAGCTTCGAGCTGTGCTTATACTCCACCCTTCTCTTTAACGCTTCAACTTTAATTCTCGCCTCCTCCCTAACCTCATCCAACAAATCTAGGTTCACCTTTCTCTCTTTGTTGGACTCTTCAGCCACGAAGCTCTAGAAACGTGGTGAGCTTTCCTGGATCTCTACTGGGATCATTGCGTCCGACCTGTACACCAAGCTGAAGGGTGTCTCTTTGGTGGTGGACTGGGGCGTGTGTGTGGTAAGCCCATACTATCCTAGGAACCTCCTCTGCCCAGGTCCCTTTAGCCTTCTCCAGTCTCCTCTTTAGACCTTTGAGTAGGACTCTGTTGGCAGACTTTACCTGCCCATTTGTCTGCGGGTGTTCGACTAACGCAAACACTTGCTTTATCCCAACTTCTGTGCACAACTTGCGTAGTTGTGGGCTCGCAAACTTTGTACCATTGTCGGAGACTAGATGCCTTGGCACACCAAAACGACACACTATATTCTTCCACACGAAGTGTTGGATCTTGTGAGCTGTCATCTGTGCTACTGGCTCAGCCTCGATCATCACGAGGTACTTCATCTACCTTATCGCCAAAGAAAAGGGCCACAGAATGTCGATTCCCCATGTATGAAAAGACCACGTGCTATAAATCGACCTCAGCTCTTCTGGCGGCGCCTTGTGCCAGTCGGCGTGTTGTTGACACTGCTTGCACTGTTGGGCGTACCTCATGCAATCTTCTCTCACCGTTGGCCAGTAATAACCTGAGCGAACGGCCTTTGATGCCAAGGACCGCCCTCCAACATGGCTACCACAGATTCCCTTGTGGAGCTCTGCCATTATCTGTGTACACTGGTCTTCGCTCACACACACCAAGATCGGATTGACGGATTTCCTTTTTACCTTCTTAGCTTCCGCGGGCTCCAATGGAAGTAACCCATCGACTAGATAGCGCCTGTAGGGTGTCATCCTTGTGTCCCCCTTCTTGAACTATACATATTTGCATCGACCCCCCCTCCAAAACCGGGTAAGCGCTTACACTAGGCGTTCTTAGCGTCTCTTGAGTCAACGACTGATGACTCCCCGCCATGCCTCTAGCCGTACTGATCTAATGAACACCCACCATGTTATCAGCAACAAACGTTCGCGGTGCCTTGAGGGTCTCCTGTGTGACCGTCCTCTGCCTTCCCCCTTTGCCTGAACTGGCGAGCTTGGCTAGTAGGTCAGCTCGGGCATTCTGCTCCCTTGGGACGTGCACCAACTCAAACACTGCGAACGAGCCCTTTAGAATCTAAACATACCCTAAGTACGCGACCATCTGTGGATCTTTGGCTTGATACTCCCCGGTCACCTGATCTGTGACCAACAGGGAATCGCTCTTTGCCAACAAACTCCACGCTCTCCTCTCTTTGGCTAAGAACATCCCGACTATGAGGGCTTCATACTCTGCCTGATTATTGCTGGCCTTGAAAGCGAACTGTAGGGCCTGCTCAATCAACAACCCGTTAGGTCCTTCGAAGATCACGCCGGCTCCACTACCTTGCTGGTTGGAGGACCCATCCACGGAGAGCACCCATCTGGGCTGTTCTTATAACACTTCTTAGCCTCTCGCTGGTCCGACTTGATGGTTATCACCTTCCCACTCAAGTCCGACAACTTCATCTTCATATGACGCGTTGATGCTACTGCCCTTAGCCTATTCAAAGTCGGTCTCCCCAACAGATTATAGGTTGAGGAAGCATTAACTAATAAGTACCTTATATTCTCCGTGCGGGATGCAATGCCATCCGTAAAGGTGGTCATAAGCTCCAGATGCCCCCACACCTCCACTTGGTCTCCCGCGAAGCCATACAAGCACCCAATGTAAGGCCTCAGCTGGTTGGGAGACAACTGCAACTTATTGAAGGTGGACCAAAACATCACATTTGCCGAGCTGCCTTGGTCCACAAGCACTTGGTGCACCTTCCTCCCTGTGGTTACAACAGAGATCACCACAGGGTCGTTGTCATGCGGGATGACGTCTCGAAGATCGACCTTTGTGAAAGTAAGGTCAACGTCGAGCACGTCGTCGACTACCTACTCCTCTACTGGCATCACCGAACGTGCATACTTCTTGCGCTGAGAAGCAATGCACCCTCCACCTGAGAAACCCCCCTGCGATGGTGTGGATTTCCCCATGTACGGGCATCTCGTGCCCCTGGTCCTCACCTGACGTTGCTGGTGTCTCAACCCTCTGCGATTCCGCTAGATAGTTGTTTAGGAACCCACTCTTCACCAGCTCGTCCAACTGGTGCCCCTCGTCAAGCGGTTGCGTATGGGATGACCAAATGCTTGGTGAAACTCGCACCAAGCCTCCTTGTGAGGCCCCAACTTCTTGTCAGTCTTTGACTGCATCTTCAACCTCTCTTCTATGTTGGGCACAACTATCAAATCCTTCAGCTCTACCACAAAATGATGCCGCACAAGCTTATTCTCCCTTGCACGCCCCCTGGCCTGAGGCTTTCTAGGCTCGTAGGGTTGTTTCTTTGTGGGGAACCTCTTCTCTATTGTAGCCTCATGCACTCTCACTGGTTGTAGCCTCACGCACTCTCACTGGCTGCGCACGCGCCGACGCTCATGGGCGGGTGGGAACAACTCTCGCGCGCTTCTCATTCACCTTCCCTTCTGCTGCGATGTGAGCCACCACTCGACGCCTTATCTTAGAAAGGTTTTGGGGCAGTTTCTGATGAGTGATTCACTGAAAGGCCCTGGACAAATTCCCTTTTTGAACGCATGAACCAATATCGTTTCATCCTTGGTGCCATGCCTCACCACCTGCGCCCCAAAACGGTTAACAAACTCCTTCAGCGACTCACCCTGGTACTGTCTTACGTCGAAAAGTTCGTAAGAGTTGGATGGGGGAGCACGATTCGCAATGTCCTGCTCCCTATAAAACTTTGACAACTGTGCGAACGATGTCATGTGGCCATTAGGGAGGCTGATAAACCAGTCCATCGCCGTCCCTACCAGCGTGCTCATGAACAACTTGCACCTCACTGTGTCAGCACCACCAACCAGCACCATCTGTGTATGGAAAGTTGTGAGATGGGCCTCTAGATCCTCCATCCCCGTGAAGGTGGCATTCAGCCCCACGAACGCAGCTGGTATCACAACATCCATAATCTCCTGCGAAAAAGGCATGGGGAATTCCCTGTGTGGCGTGGCACACTCTTGCTCCTCCGCCTCTCGATCACCTGCCTGGTTTCGCAACTCGCGGCGCAATTCCTTGTTGGTTCGGTGCAACTCTTCATTTCTTTCCTGTAACGCAACCAGATCAACCTGGATGCGTTCTTGATCTGCCCTCGACGCTGCCATCGCTTCTTGAAGGCCCTGCATCACTTCCATGACTTGTTGCAGGGTAAGTCCTTCACCTTCGATTGGTGCAGCGAGTCCATGCCTTGTATTCCTCATCTTGATCAGTACTTGATGAATCTTGATGATTCTTGATGGATCTTTCTCTGTTCTTGTGGTTGGGACAATCATTTTAGATTGCTCCCCACGGTGGGCACCAAATGTTCCTGTCGGTTGACCTCAAACGTGTTCGTGCGCCTACGACAACCTTGCGTCCCAGAATCCCTGAGCTCCTTCTCCTTCGATCACCTGAAGCACAAAGACAAAGGGCGCCCTCGCGACCATTTGCACTCTGACGCTCAAGTCAGTCCAAGGGCCAGGAAACACCAAAACTAACAATGCTCAAACTCTATGTGTAATTGTGTGTGTACCAGTGTTAGGATTGCGTACCTTGTTGCGTTCGTTGTTACCCTTTATATACTCTAGGTTTCTCGCCCTTTTTACTAAATGTAACCGGGCTTACATTAGGTGTGCCTTAGCGTCACTAACGCCCGCTCTGAGGGCCAACTAGTGCGTAAGACTCCCTTACCGAAGTGCAACTGGCGCGGGATGACCACTCGGGTGCCAACTCATGCACTCAATCTCCGGGGTCATCCGCATTGGGAGCGCCTTAGTAGCCGCGTGTCGTGCATGCAGATCACCCTGGGACGTGGCCCTCCTGGGTCGTCTCTTTCCCAGTGGCTCTTTAACTGTGTTACGCCATAAGGCGCCATCTACACCTCATGCACGGATCCCTTATGACCTAAGCTTCTCCCTTACTGATAACTGGAATGTGGCTTGGAAACCACCGTTCTGGCCCATCTCTTCATGTTTAGATCGCCGAGGTCCGAGGCCTTCACCCAACGCTGAGCACTCCCCGGCCATCCTGTCTTACGTGCCTCGCGAGACACTGACTCGTTCTCCTTGTGGGATCCAACCTTCGGGGCCCCACCACCTCTGCGGTCAACGCCGAAGTTCGAGGACCGTCCGACACAGTGCCTATATTTTAATATGAAATATTACTGAAATTAGACACTTATCACTCTCCATCCCCAATTCCACAAGCAAGAACTTTGGCCTATATCAAGATATGAAAAGTGATTGGTTCAGTCATATCACTTGGAGAGGTGAAGTGGGAGACCAAAGATGTCTATCCTAGAGAGGTTTAGACAAGGGAGTTCTTAGGCTTGCAAATTGATAGCATAACACTCATATATTTAATTTACTAAAGCATGAGCTATGTATCCCAATTTATAGGTTTAAGGACTGACCATTTACAAGCAAAAGGGTGGGAAATTCAAATGCAAATTGGTTTGAAAATAGGTGCCTAAATGAAGTCACAAGGGAAGCATGATCAAGCGTGCACCATGTGACCTAGTTAGGTCTAATGATTAGCTGCAGTTAAGCTCAATTATACCCTAGGTAGGTTTTAGAAGTCTAACCTTAATCCTACTCTACTCAAAGTAAAAATACAAGGAAAATTCCTACTCAACTTTTAAGCAAGAAAATTAAAATCCTACTCTAAAAATTTACACTAGGTTATGACATTTTTGAACATGTATAAAAGAGTGTCTCTGCCATTAGTAGCAGAGTCCTAATATTTTTGTATCCTCCTTGTCATAACTCTAGTGGTTGGTCTAAGCTAAGGCCTATGCCATCATCCCCTCCCTCTTGAAAAGGATTTGTCCTTAAATCAAAAGTTTCTGCCTCATCATTTGTGCTACTTGCAAAAGGTGTTAGATCTATAACATTAAAAGTAACATGTACTCCATATTCCTCTAGCAGTTCCAACTAATATGCATTATTATTGACTCTCTTGAGGACTTGTAAAGGACCATCTCCTCGGGGACTAAGCTTAGACACCCTCTAACTAGGGAATCCATCTTTTCTAAGGTGCATCCAAACCAGACTCCTTCTTTAAAAACTATCTCCCTCTTCCCTTTATTGTTATGTTTTATGTATATCTCAGTTTGTTTATATTTATTTGATTTTTAATCCTCTCATGTAATTTCTTAACAAATTCAACTTTTGTAACCCCTTCCTTATGCACAAATTCACGTGGATTAGGCAAAGGTAACAAATCCAAAGGAGTTTGAGGATTAAAACCATATACAACCTCGAATGGAGAAATATTAGTAGTCTTATGGACCACTTTGTTATATACAAACTCAATATGAGGAAGGTACTCATTCTAAGATTTGTGGTTTCCATTCATGACCAACCTAAGCATAGTTGATAGAAATCTATTTCACTACCTCTGTTTGTTCATCAATTTGAGGATGACAGAAGGTTGAAATATTCAACTTAGTTCCTAGCCTTTCCCAAAGAGTTTTCCATAAATGGCTAACAAATTTTGATTCTCTATATGAAACTATGGTTTTAAGTAGATTATGAAGTCTTACCACTTCTCTAAAGAAGAGTTTGGAGATGTTCAGTTTATGGCAGGTTATGAAATGAGCCATCTTACTAGACCTATTCACTACCACAAAGATGGAATTAAAAACTCTTTGTGTTCTTGAAGTCCATGCTAATGTCTTTCCATGGAGCACAAACAAGAGGCTAAAAAGTATACAGCCCATGAGATATTGTCTTAGACTTAGCTTTTAAACATGATATGCATCTATGACAATGTCTTTGAACTTATTTTCTCATATGGGATTAAAAGAATTTTCCTTTTAAAAGCTCAAGAGTATCAAAACTCCAAAATGATCCATAATACTTCCTTCATGTGACTCTTTAACACGAAGTTTTGTATGTGTTCCTTGAGGTATACAAATTTTTCCTTATTTAAACAAATACCCTTCAGAAACATAAAATCCTCCTTGTGTTCTATGTTTCCAACTAGTAAAGAAGGATGCAAAGTCCTATCGTTCTCATAAAGTTTAGGTATGTTTTCAAATCCAAGAATTTGGGCTCTAAGTTTAGAAAATAGAGCATGTTTCAAGATAGAGTATTTACCACAATATTTGTACTACCCTTCTTGTATTTGATAACATTGGAAATTGCTCTAAAAATTCCATCCACTTTGTGTGTCTTTTGTTCAACTTATGCTGACCCTTAAGATATTTCAAAAAAGAATCATGATCTTTATGAATTACAAATTCTTTTGAAACCAAATAGTGTTCCCAAGTCTGTAGGGCTTTCACAAGTGCATAGAGCTCTGTATCATAGGTAGGGTAATTGAGGGCTACATCATGTAGTTTTTCACTAAAATATGCATGGGTGCCCACCCTGCAATAACACTACACTTATGCCTACTCCTGATGCATCACACTTTAGCTTCAAAAGTTTTTGAAAAGTTTGGCAAAGTTAGAATGGGTGCATTAGTGAGTTGAGCTTTCAACATTTGAAAGGATTGCTCATGTTTCTCATTCCAACAGAATGGAGTGTCTTTCTTCACTAATTTATTGAGAGGTGAAGCTAGACTTGAGAAGTTGGAAACAAATCTTCTATAAAAACTTGCTAACCTATAAAAGCTCCTAACATCTCCTACATTCTGCGGTGTTGGCCACTCTTAGATGGATTTTATTTTCTTGGGGTCAACATGAACCCCATTTTTGTTGACTACAAAACCAAAAAGGATTACACTATCAACACAAAATGTGTACTTATTTACATTAGCAAACAAATTGTTATTCCTAAGAGCTAGCAAGACTTGCATAAGATGAACTAAATAAGACTCTAAACTCTGACTAAAAACTAAGATATCATCAAAATAAACTACTACATATTTACCTATACAATCCTCAAGAACATGATTCATAAGCCTCATGAAAATGTTAGGTGCATTAGTGAGACCAAAAGGTATCACTAACCACTCATATAGTCCAAACTTGGTCCCAAAAGCAATTTTTCACTCATCACCCTCTTTGATTCTAATTTGGTGATAACTGTTAGAATGGATGGCTTTAAACTAGAGTGGGGGGGGGGGTGAATTGTTTAAAGAAGATTTTCGCAAACTTTTAAAAGAAGAATGAATTTATCTTAGGAAACAATTGATAAGAAATTCAGTTTACCAAAAGTAGCAAACAAAACAGCAGAACCAGAAAAACAATCGGTTGTTCACAGAAACAATCGGTTGTTTATACCAGCAAACAACAAACAAAACTGAAATTAAAGAGTTAAGGATAGAGAGATTGCACACAGATGTTTATACTGGTTCACTCCAAACCCAGAGCTACATCCAGTCTT
>Ga0123341_1004728_pt1 | contig 12017 bp, 9 predicted proteins | sample Turbeapinknodule_FD_89959 | JGI IMG/M metagenome (GOLD analysis project Ga0123341, IMG submission 89959) | Root nodule microbial communities of legume samples collected from Mexico - Turtle bean Mexico pink nodule | ecosystem: Host-associated > Plants > Roots > Nodule | place: Mexico: Nepantla... | reverse complement strand
AATGTAAAATAATGATAAGAGATTTTTATTACTATTGAAAACATGTTAAATAATGAGATCTTCATTTTTCATTACTTTCACGTCATGATGATTAAGGAACTTTCGTCGTAGCAATCATTAATGTAGAAGATGACAACGGTTCCTTATTATCAAATATATTTTTAATAAAATTAATAAAAGTCATATGTTGTTTTATTTTATTAAGTATAATATCATTTTATTTAACCATAAAATTTATATTTTTTAATCAATAAATATTTTATTTATCACTGACGGTAAGGAAGATTATTTTGTGTGTGAAACTGTTTGATTTTTTTTCTAGGTGAATACTCATTCGTTTGACCTAAAATTTGTCGCCTTTTGTCCCAAATTCAGTTGAGATTCTTATGTGGAATTTCAAGAAAAAAATATTTCGAGAGAATTTTTCAGAAATTTTGTGCAAACCAAGACGACACATCCTCTACCAAAACTTGCAAAATTTCGCCATACTTTTTGCAATTTTATTCTGGGTCTATATTGCGTTGAAAAAATTTACACAAGTACTTTCATATGTTGTTTAGACCCAGGTAAGAAGACAGGTCCATTAATAAATCACAAAAAAAAGACATGAGGAAGAAAAACTAGGACATTTGGTTTTCGGAAAACCAGTTTTGTTCACTCTCAGTCTGGGACTTACTACTCCTTACTCCTTGGGTATTTTGGTTTAAAATTTTTATCAGACATTTGTCATTGTGGCCATTGAGTTTTGAGTGAGATTTGAGCCCTAACTTCGTCCCACAAGATTTGCAATAGATTTTTTATTCATCACTGTCAAGGCTGAAAGAATGTTCGTTTGTGTGTGAAACTGTTTGATTTTTTTCCTAGGATAATACTCATTCGTTTGACCTGAAATTTGCCGTGTTTTGTCCCAAATTCAGTCGAGATTCTTACCTGAAATTTTAGGAAAAAACTATTTCACGAGAATTTTTCAGAAATTTTGTGCAAACCAAGGTTATCTTCTACCAAAACATGCAAAATTTTGCCCTACTTTCTGCAATTTTATTTTGGGTCCGTATTGCGTTAAAAAAAATTCACACAAGTACTTTCATATGTTGTTTGCACCCAGGTAAGGAGGCAGATCCATAAAAAAAATCAGAAAAAGAAGATACAGGGAAGAAAAGCCTAAACGTTTTGTTTTCGGAAAACCAGTTTTGTTTACTGTGGGTCTGGAACTTACTACGTCTTATTCCTTGGATATTTTGGTCGAGTTTCCTACGTGGAATTTCAGAAAAAAATTATTTCGGGAGAATTTTTAAGAAATTTTGTGCAAACCAAGGCTATCCTCTGCCAAAACTTATGAAATTTCGCCATACTTTCTGCAATTTTATTCTGGGTTCGTATTCTGCTGAAAAAATTCACACAAGTACTTTCATATGCTGTTTGCAACCATGTAAGGAGGCACGTCCATAAACGAATCACAATAAGAAGATACGGGGAAGAAAAGCCAGGACGTTTTGTTTTCGGAAAACCAGTTTTGTTCACTCTCAGTCTGGGACTTACTACGCCTGACTACTAGGGTGTTCTGGTCTGAAATTTTTACCAGAGGTTCGTCACTCTGTCTATTGAGTTTTGGCTGAGATTTGAGCCCCAAATTCGTCCCACAAGATTGACAATAAATTTTTTATTGATCACTGCCAGGGTTGAAAGGAAGGTTCATACGTGTGTGAAACTGTTTGATTTTTTCGTGGGTGAATACTCATCCGTTTGACCTGAAATTGGTCGCCTTTTGTCCCGAATTCAGTAGAGATTCTTACGTTGAATTTTAGGAAAACACTATTTTGGGAGAATTTTTCAGAAATTTTCACGCAAACCAAGACTATATCCTCTACCGAAACTTGTGAAATTTCACCCTATTTTCTACAATTTTTATTCTGCGTCCGTATTGCGCTGAAAAAATTCACACAAGTACTTTCAAAATTTTCTTACACTCGAGTAAGGAGGCACGTCCATAAACGAATCACAAAAAGAAGACACGGGGAAGAAAAGCCAGGACGTTTTTTTTTTCGGAAAACCAGTTTTGTTCACTCTCGGTCTGGGAATTACTACGCCTTACTCCTCGGGTGTTTTCGTCTGAAATTTTTACCAGACATTCTTCACTGTGTCTATTGAGTTTTGGCTGAGATTTGAGCCCCAGATTCGTCTGAAAAGATTGGCAATAAAGTTTTTATTGATCGCTGCCAGGGGTGAAAGGGAGGTTCGTTCGTGTCTGAAACTAGTTGATTTTTTTCGTGGGTTAATACACATCCTTTTGAACTAAAATTTGTTGCGTTTGTCCCGAATTCAGTAGAGATTCTTACGTTGAATTTTGGGAAAAAAAATATATCAGAAGAATTTTTCAGAAGTTTTCACGCAAACCAAGGCTATCCTCTACCAAAACTTGTGAAATTTCGCCCTACTTTCTGCAACTTTTATTCTGTGTCCGTATTGCGCTGAAAAAATTCACACAAGTAGTTTCATATGTTGTTTGCACCCAGGTAGGGAGGCACGTCCATAAACGAATCACAAAAAGAAGATACGGGGAAGAAAAGCGAGGACATTTTGTTTTCGGAAAACCAATTTTGTTCACTCTCGGTCTGAGACTTACTAAGCCTTACTACTTGGGTGTTATGGTCCGAAATTTTTACCAGAGGTTCGTCACCGTGTCTATTGAATTTTGGCTGAGATTTGAGCCTCAGATTCGTCCCACAAGATTGGCAATAAATTTTTTATTGATCACTGTTAGAGCTGAAAGGAAGGTTCGTTCTTGTGTGAAACTATTTGATTTTTTTAGTGGGTGAATACTCATCCGTTTGACCTGAAATTTGTCGCCTTTTGTCCCGATTTCAGTGCAGATTCTTACGTTGAATATCAGGAAAACACTATTTTGGGAGAATTTTTCAAAAATTTTCACGCAAACCAAGGCTACCATCTACCGAAATTTGTGAAATTTTGCCCTATTTTCTGCAATTTTCATTCTGCGTCCGTATTGCGCTGAAAAAATTCACACAAGTACTTTCATATGTTTCTTGCACTCGGGTAAGGAGGCACGTCCATAAACGAAACAGAAAAAGAAGATACAGGGAAATAAAGCCAAGACATTTTGTTTTCGGAAAACCAGTTTGGTTCACTCTCGGACTGGGACTTACTACGCCTTACTCCTTGGGTGTTTTGGTCTGAAATTTTTACCAGATGTCCGTCACTGTGTCTATTGAGTTTTGGATAAGATTTGAGCCCCAGATTCGTCCCACAATATTAGCAATAAATTTTTTATTGATCACTTCCATGGCTGAAAGGAAGGTTCGTTCGTGTGTGAAACTGTTTGATTTTTTTCGTGGGTGAATACTCATCCGTTTGAACTTAAATTTGTTGTCTTTCGTCCCGAATTCATTGGAGATTCTTTTTTTAAATTTCAGGAAAAAACTATTACTGGAGAATTTTTCAGAAATTTTCGCGCAAACCAAGGCTATCTTCTACCGAAAGTTATGAAATTCCGCCCTACTTTCTACAATTTTTATTCTGCGCTCGTATTGTGCTAAAAAAATTCACACAAGTACTTTCATATGTTGCTTGCACCCGGGTAACAAGGCACGTCCATGAAAGAATCACAAAAAGAAGATACGGGGAAGAAAAGCTAGGACGTTTTGTTTTGGGAAAACTAGTTTTGTTCACTCTCGGGCTAGGACTTACTACGCCTTACTCCTTGGGTGTTTTGTTCTGAAATTATTACTAGACGTTCATCACTGTATCTATTGAGTTTTGGCTGAGATTTGAGCCCCAGATTCGTCCCACAAGATTGACAATAAATTTTGTTATTGATCGTTGCGAGGGTTGAAAAAGAGGTTCGTTCGTGTGTGAAACTGTCTGATTTCTTTTGTGGGTGAATACTCATCCGTTTGACCTAAAATTTGTTGCGTTTTGACCGAATTTAGTAGAGATTCTTATTTCGCGAAAAAACTATATCAGGAATATTTTTCAGAAATTTTCACGCAAACCAAGGCTCTACCGAAACTTGTGAAATTTTGGCCTATTTTCTACAATTTTCATTCTGCGTCCGCATTGCGCTGAAAAAATTCACACAAGTACTTTCATATGTTTCTTGCACTCGGGTAAGGAGGCACGTCCATAAACGAATCACAAAAAGAAGATACAGGGAAAAAAAGGCAGGACATTTTGTTTTCGGAAAACCAGTTTTGTTCACTCTCGGACTGTGACTTACTACGCCTTACTCCTTGGGTGTTTGGTCTGAAATTCTTACCAGACGTTCGTCACTGTGTCTATTGTGTTTTGCATAGGATTTGAGCCCCAGATTCGTCCCATAATATTAGCAATAAATTTTTTATTGATCACTGCCAGGGCTGAAAGGAAGATTCGTTCGTGTGTGAAACTGTTTGATTTTTTTCGTGGGTGAATACTCATCCGTTTGACCTTAAATTTGTTGCCTTTCGTCCCGAATTCAGTGGAGATTGTTACGTTGAATTTTAGGAAAAAACTATTACGGGAGAATTTTTCAGAAATTTTTGCGCAAACCAAGGCTATCCTCTACCGAAAGTTATGAAATTTCGCCCTACTTTCTACAATTTTTATTCTGCGTTCGTATTGCGCTAAAAAAATTCAAACAAGTACTTTCATGTGTTGCTTGCACCCGGGTAAGAAGGCACGTCCATGAAAGAATCACAAAAACATGATACGGGGAAGAAAAGCCTGGACATTTTGTTTTGGGAAAACTAGTTTTGTTCACTCTCGGGCGGGGACTTACTTCACCTTACTCCTTGGGTGTTTTCGTCTGAAATTTTTACCAGACGTTCGTCACAGTGTCTATTGAGTTTTGACTGAGATTTGAGCCCCAGATTCGTCCCACAAGATTGACAATAAATATTTTATTGATTGCTGCCAGGGCTGAAAGAGAGGTTCGTTCGTGTGTGAAACTGTTTGATTTTTTTTGTGGGTGAATACTTATCCGTTGGACCTGAAATTTGTTGCGTTTTTTCCCGAATTTAGTAGAGATTCTTATTTCGAGAAAAAACTATATCAAGAGAATTTTTCAGAAATTTTCACGCAAACCAAGGATATCCTGTACCGAAACTTGTGAAATTTCGCGCTACTTTATGCAATTTTTATTCTACATCTGTATTGCGATGCAAAAATTCACACAAGTACTTTCATATGATGTTTGCACCCAGGTAAGGAGGCACGTCCATAAATGAATCACAAAAAGAAGATACGAGGAAGAAAATCCTTGACGTTTTGTTTTTGGAAAACCAATTTTGTTCACTCTCGGTCTGAGACTTACTACGCCTTACTCGTTGGGTGTTTTGGTCTGAAATTTTGACCAGACGTTCGTCACTGTGACTATTGAGTTTTAGCTGAGATTTGAGCCCCAGATTTGACCGAAAAGATTCGCAATAAAGTTTTTATTGATCGCTGCCTAGGCTGAAAGGGAGGTTCGTTCGTGTGTGAAAACTGTTTGATTTTTTTCGTGGGTGAATACTCATCTGTTTGACCTGAAATTTGTTGCGTTTTGTCCCGAATATAGTGTAGATTCTTACATTGAATTTTGAGAAAAAACTATATCAGGAGAATCTTTCAGAAATTTTCACACAAACCAAGGCTATCCTCTACCGAAACTTGTGAAATTTCACCCTACTTTCTGCAATTTTTATTTTGCGTTCGTATTGCGCTTAAAAAATCCATACAAGTACTTTCATATGCTGTTTGCACCCAGGTAAGGAGACACGTCCATGAACGAATCACAAAAAGAAGATACGGGAAAGAAAAGCGAGGACGTTTTGTTTTCGGAAAACCAATTTTGTTCACTCTCGGACTAGGACTTACTACGCATTACTCCTTGGGCTGAAATTTTTAGTAGACGTTCGTCACTGTGTCTATTGAATTTTGGCTGAGATTTGAGTCCCGGATTCGTCCCACAAGATTGGTAATATCTTTTTTATTCATCACTGCTAGGGCCGAAAGGAAGGTCCGTTCGTTTGTGAAACTGTTTGATTTTTTTCGTGGGTCAATACTCATCCGTTTGACCTGAAATTTGTCGCGTTTTGTCCCGAATTCAGTGGAGATTCTTACGTGGAATTTCAAGAAAAAACTATTTCGGGAGAATTTCTAAGAAATTTTCGCTCAAACCAAGTCTATCTTCTACCAAAACTTGTGAAATTTCGCCCTACTTTTTGCAAATTTTATTCTGCGTCCGTATTGCGCTGAAAAAATTCACACGTACTTTCATTTGCTGTTTGCACCCAGGTAGGGCGGCACGTCCATAAACGAATCACAAAAAGTTGATACGGGGAAGAAAAGCTAGGACGTTTTGTTTTCGGAAAACCAGTTTTGTTCACTCTCGGATTGGAACTTACTACTCCTTACTCCTTGGGTTTTTTGCTCTGAAATTTTTACTCGATGTTCGTCACTGTGTCTATTGAGTTTTGGCTGAGATTTTAGCCCAAGATTCGTCCCACAAGATTCGCAATTCACTTTTTATTGATCACTGTCAGGGCTGAAAGGAAGTTTCGTTCGTGTGTGAAACTGTTTGATTTTTTCGTGGGTGAATACTCATCCGTTTGACCTGAAATTTGTCGCGTTTTTTCTTGATTTAAGTGGAGACTCTTACGATGAATCTCAGGAAAAAAACTATTTTGGGAGAAGTTATCTTAAATTTTTGCGCAAACCAAGGCTATCCTCTATCGAAACATGTGAAATTTCGCCCTACTTTCTGCAATTTTTATTCTACAGCCGAACTGCACTGAAAAAATTCACACAAATACTTCCATATGATGTTTGCACCCATGTAAGGAGGCACGTGCAGAATCGAATGACAAAAAGAAGATACGGGGAAGAAAAGCCAGAATGTTTTGTTTTCTGAAAACCAGTTCTGTTCACTCTCGGTCTGGGACTTACTACACCTTACTCCTTGGGTGTTTTGGTCTGAAATTTTTATCGGACGTTCGTCACTGTGTGTATTGAGATTTGGTTGAGATTTGAGTCCTAGATTTATCCCACAAGATTGGCAATAACTTTTTTATTCATCACTGCCAGGGCTAAAAGGAAGGTTTGTTCGTGTGTGAAACTGTTTGATTTTTTTCGCAGGTGAATACTCATCCGTTTGACCTGAAATTTGTCGCGTTTTGAGCCAAGTTCATTGGATTTTCTTACATTTAATTTCAGGAAAAAACTATTTAGGGAGAATTTTTCAGAAATTTTTGGGCAAACCAAGGCTATCCTCTACCGAAACTTGTGAAATTTCGCCATACTTTCTGCAATTTTATCTACAACCGTACTGCACTGAAAAAATTCACACAAGTACTTTCATAATTTGGTTGCACCTAAGTAAGGAGGCAGTCCATAAACGAATGACAAAAAGAAGATACTGGGAAGAAAAGCCAGAACGTTTAGTTTTCGGAAAACAAGTTTTGTTCACTCTCGGTCTGGGACTTACTACCCTTACTCCTTGGGTGTTTTGGTCTAAAAATATTATCGAACGTTCGTCACTGTGTCTATTTAATTTTGCCTAAGATTTGCGCCCCAAATTTGTCCCACAACATTGGCAATAACTTTTTTATTCATCACTGCCAGGGCTGAAAAGAAGGTTCGTTCGTCTGTGAAACTGTTTGATTTTTTTCGTGGGTGAATACTCATCCGTTTGACCTGAAATTTGTCGCGTTTTGTCCCAAGTTCAATGGATATTCTTACATTTAATTTTAGGAAAAAACTATTTCGGGAGAATTTTTCAGAAGTTTTCGTGCAAACCAAGGCTATCCTCTACCGAAACTTTCAAAATTTCGCCCTACTTTCTGCAATTTATATTCTGCGTCCGTATTCCGCTTAAAAAATTCACACAAGTACTTTCATATGTTTTTTGCACCCAGGTAAGGAGGCACGTCCATTAAAGAATCACAAAAAGAAGATACGGGGAAGAAAAGTCAGGACATTTTGTTTTTGGAAAACCAATTTTGTTGACTCTCGGTCTAGGACTTAATACGCCTCATTCCTTGGGTGTTTTGGTCTGAAATTTTTACCAGACGTTCACCACTGTATCTATTGAGTTTTGGCTAAGATTTGAGCCCCAGATTTATCCCAAAAGATTGGCAATAAATTTTTTGTTGATCACTGCCAGGGGTGAAAGGAAGGTTCGTTCGTGTGTGAAACTGTTTGATTTATTTCATGGGTGAATGCTCATCCGGTTGACCTAAAATTTGTCGCATTTTGTCCCGAGTTCAGTGGAGATTCGTACATTGAATCTCAGGAAAAAACTATTTCGGGAGAATTTTTCATATATTTTCGTGCAAACCAAGTCTATCCTCTAACGAAACTTGTGAAATTTGACCCTACTATCTGCATTTTTTGTTTTGCGTCCATATTGCGCTAAAAAAATTTCCACAAGTACTTTCATATGTTGTTTGCACCCAGGAAAGGAGGCACGTCCATAAACGAATCACAAAAAGAATATACGAGGAAGAAAAGCCAGCATTTATTTTGGTCTGAATCTTTTTCCAGACATTCTTCATTTTGTTTATTGATTTTTGGCTTTGATTTGAGCCCCAAATTCTTGCCACAGGATTTGCAATAAATTTTTTATTCATCACTGCCAGGGCTGAAAGGAAGGTTCATTTGTGTGTGAAACTGTTTGATTTTTTTGTGAGTGAATACTCATCCGTTTGACCTGAAACTTATCTCGTTTTGTCTAAAATTCAGTTGAGATTCTTACGCATAATTTCAGGAAAAAAACTGTTTCGGTCTTACTACGCCTTACTCCTTGGGTATTTTGGTCTGAAATTTTTATCAGATGTTTGTCACTGTGTCTATTGAGTTTTGGTTGAGATTTGAGCCCCAGATTCGTCCCACAGGATTCGCAATAACTTTTTTATTCATCACTGCCAGGACTGAAAGGAAGGTTCGTTTGCGTGTGAAATTGTTTGATTTTTTTCGTGGGTGTATACTCATTCGTTTGACTTGAAATTTGTTGCATTTTTTCCCGAAATTAGTGGATATTCTTACATTGAATTTCAAGAAAAACTATTTCGAAAGAATTTTTCAGAAATATTTGCGCAAACCAAGGCTATCTATACTTAAACTTTTGAAATTTCACCCTACTTTCTGCAATTTTTATTTTGCGTCCGTATTGCACTGAAAAAATTCAAACAAGTACTTTCATATGTTATTTGCACCAAGGTAAGGAGGCACATCCATAAACGAATCACAAAAAGAAGATACGGGGAAGAAAAGCGTGGACGTTTTGCTTTCGAAAAACCAGTTTTGTTCACTCTAGGTCTGGGACTTACTCCGCCTTACTCCTTCGGTGTTTTGGTCTGAAATTTTTACTAGACGTTCGTCACTGTGTCTATTGAGGTTTGGTTGAGATTTGAGCCCCAGATTCGTCCCACAAGATTGGCAATAAATTTCTTATTGATAAATGCCAGGGCTGAAAGGAAGGTTCGTTCGTGTGTGAAACTGTTTGATTTTTTTTAGGGTGAATACTCATCTGTTTCTCCTAAAATTTGTCACGTTTTGTCCAAAAACAGTGGAGATTCTTACATTGAATTCCAGGAAAAAACTATTTCGGAAGAATTTTTCAAAAATTTTCGAGCAAATCAACGCTAATTATCCTCTACCAAAACTTGTGAAATTTCTCCCTACTTTCTGCAATTTTATTCTGGGAACGTGTTGCGCTGAAAAAATTCACACAAGTACTTTCATATGTTTTTTTTACCAAGGTAAGGAGGAGCTTCCATAAACAAATAATAAAAAGAAGTTACGGTGAAGAAAGGCCAAGACATTTTATTTCTGGAAAATGAGTTTTGATCACTCCTGTTCTGGGACTTACTACGCGTTACTCCTTGGGTATTTTGGCATGAAACTTTTACCAGACATTATTCATTTTGTCTATTGATTTTTGGCTTCGATTTGAGCCCCAAATTCTTTCCACAAGATTTGCAATAAATTTTTTTATTCATCACTGCCAGGGCTGAAAGGAAGGTTTGTTTGTGCGTGAAACTGTTTGATTTTTTTCATGGGTGAATACTCATCCGTTTGACCTGAAATTTGTCGCGTTTTGTCCCAAATTCAGTCGAGATTCTTACGTGGAATTTCAGGAAAAAACTATTTCAGGAGAATTATTCAGAAATTTTGTGCAAACCAAGGCTATCATCTACCAAAACTTTGGAAATTTCGCCCTAGTTTCTACAATTTTATTCTGGGTTCGTATTGCGCTGACAAAATTAACATAAGTACTTTCATATGTTCTTTTTACCCAGGTAAGGAGGCGCCTCCATAAACAAATCATAAAAAGAAGATACGAGGAAGAAAGTCCGGGACTTTTTTTTTCGGAAAACCAGTTTTGTTCACTCCTGTTCTGGGACTTACTTCGCCTTGCTCCTTGGGTATTTTGATCTAAAACTTTTACGACACATTCCACATTGAGTCTATTAGTTTTGGCTTTGATTTGAGCCCCAAATTCTTTCCACAAGATTTGAAATAAACTTTTTTTTCATCACTCTCAGGGCTGAAAGGAAGGTTATGTGTGAAACTATTTGATTTTTTTCGTGGGTGAATACTCATCCGTTTCACCTGAAATTTGTCGCGTTTTGTCCCAAATTTATTCGAGATTCTTAAGTGGAATTTCAGGGGAAAACTATTTCAGGAGAATTTTTCAGATATTTTGTGCAAACCAAGCCTATCCTCTACCAAAACTTTGGAAATTTCGCCCTACTTTCTACAATTTTATTTTGGGTCAGTATTGCGCTGACAAAATTCACACAAGTACTTTCATATGTTCTTTTTACCCAGGTAAGGAGGCGCCTCCATAAACAAATCATAAAAAGAAGATACGAGGAAGAAAGGCCGGGACGATTTGTTTTCAGAAAACTAGTTTTGTTCACTCCTGTTCTGGGACTTACTACGCCTTACTCCTTGGGTATTTTGGTCTAAAACATTTACGACACATTCCACATTGAGTCTATTAGTTTTGGCTTCGATTTGAGCCCCAAATTCTTTCCACAAAACTTGCAATAACTTTTTTATTCATCACTGCCAGGGCTAAAAGGAAGGTTTGTTTGTGTGTGAAATTGTTTGGTTTTTTTCGTGGGTGAATACTCATCCGTTTCACCTGAAATTTGTCGCGTTTTGTCCCAAATTTATTCGAGATTCTTACGTGGAATTTCAGGGAAAAACTATTTTAGGAGATTTTTTCAGAAATTTTGTGCAAATCAAGGCTATCCTCTACCAAAATTTTCGAAATTTCGCCCTACTTTCTACAATTTTATTCTGGGTCCGTATTACGCTGAAAAAATTCACACAAGTACTTTCATATGTTCTTTTTACCCAGGTAAGGAGGCGCCTCCATAAAAAAATCATAAAAAGAAGATACGAGGAAGAAAGGCCGTGACGTTTTGTTTTTCAGAAAACCAGTTTTGTTCACTCCTGTTTTAGGACTTACTACGCCTTACTCCTCGGGTATTTTGGTCTAAAACTTTTACAACACATTCCACATTGAGTCTATTAGTTTTGGCTTTGATTTGAGCCCCAAATATCATTCCACAGTATTCGCAATAACTTTTTTATTCATCACTGCCAGGGCTGAAAGGAAGGTTCGTTTGTGTGTGAATTTGATTGATTTTTTCGTGCGTGAATACTCATCCGTTTCACCTGAAATTTATCGCGTTTTGTCCCAAATTTATTCGAGACTCTTACGTGGTATTTCAGGGAAAAACTATTTCACGAGAATTTTTCAGAAATTTTGTGCAAACTAAGGCTATCCTCTACCAAAACTTTGGAAATTTTGCCCTAGTTTCTACAATTTTATTCTGGGTCCATACTGCGCTGACAAAATTAACACAAGTACTTTCATATGTTCTTTTTACCCAGGTAAGGAGGCACCTCCATAAACAAATCATAAGAAGAAGATACGAGGAAGAAAGGTCGGGACGTTTTGTTTTCAGAAAACCAGTTTTGTTCACTCCTGTTCTGGGACTTACCACGCCTTACTCCTTGGGTATTTT
>Ga0123341_1004727_pt1 | contig 12018 bp, 4 predicted proteins | sample Turbeapinknodule_FD_89959 | JGI IMG/M metagenome (GOLD analysis project Ga0123341, IMG submission 89959) | Root nodule microbial communities of legume samples collected from Mexico - Turtle bean Mexico pink nodule | ecosystem: Host-associated > Plants > Roots > Nodule | place: Mexico: Nepantla... | reverse complement strand
TAAAATATTTTAACATCTTAATTTACATTCAAAATCTATTTTTCATGTGAAAAAAATTGGCTATAACTCATATTAATCATTTTCTTAGTATAACTATCCATATAATATTTAAAATTTCGCATTAAATACGGAAAAAAAAATTAAAAACATATTAAGCTCCGGTGTTGTTTCAATAATTTTAAATCCAATATTTGGTGCATATCATTTGCATGAATAATCAACTATACCCTAGAATGCGTAAATCAATAGCAATTTAACTTTTATAAGAACAAAATATCAGATTTATCAATAAAATATGTAACAAAAATATCGTATTTATTTTAACTTTACAGAACCATTTCTATCATTAAATTGTATTGTTTAAAAGCTAATTTGATACTGAGTTATATTATTTTAAGACGAAATTGATATTAGGAGTAAAGTTCATAGCATTAAGCACAAAAGTAACAACAGTTTCTCAACTGTTTTTTCATACTCCTCTCAGTGCAACATAAACACCTCTAGAAGTGCTTGTCAAACATAATATAGAAAGATAACTTTCAAGTTCTATTTGCAACTAAGGAGGGTTCAATTCACCAAGTATTTAGTATATATATAACGGCAATTTCTTCCTGCACCATATCAATGCTTTTAAAAATGACAAAAATACCCCCTTCAATTCAAAATTATAAAAATAACCTTTTTTAAGGTGGGTGTAGATAAAAATTACTCCTGGAATCTTTTATGCAGAAATATTCAGAATTTGAATTTCCTTAACATTTTTTTTTAATTCCAATTTTTTTTATCTAGAATACATTTTCAATTGTGTTCCGGATATTTTTTGTCCGGAATGCATTTTTTTGTTTTGAATTATATTTAATATTCTGGATTTTCAAATCCGAAATAATGGTAATTTTGAAAATTTTAAAAAACGATAGGATGCAGGAAGAAATTGGCATATATAAGAGATAAACGATTACTGAATTAAACATGCACTATAATTTGAACTGTGGAAATAAGCTAACAAAACTGAATTGTGGGCAGAGGGATGTATGAGAGCACACATAATCAGAAGATCACCGGCCAAAACTAATTTTAAAAAACGTAAGAGTTGACTAATTACAATAACAAATATGATCATCAAAGGAAAGCAAAAAGTTAATCTCCCCTATCCACAGAACAGGAAAAAATAATATATCACAGCCACCAACTCGGCCAGATGAAAATTTGGAAACCCAAAAAAGTTTGCCTCTCGTCTTTTACGCCTTCACTACACACATCTTTCCAGCGCAAATCCTAAAAAAAAACATCATACAGACATCTTAGCCAGTAATTAATTCAGTCAAGTTATAGTTCAAAGGTTGCAAAAGGAAGCCAGTGTACCCTCAGCTACGCATGCATGCATACATACATGGAAAGCACCAGAAAACATAAATCAGATAAAAGAACCCTAAACAAGAAGCAACAATAGACAAACAAAGACACAGATAATAGGATAAACACAAATATCGCCATTATGAAATGGGAAATGGATAAGCCGCAGTGGTATTTTCAACAGCACCTCCTGCAGCTATACACCCAAGGGCTGAACTTTTTTTCAGAACATTTACTTTTAATATTTTAAAAGGAAAAAAAACAAGGGCAGGGTTGTCGTGATCCTGTGACATGACAGCAATGGTTCGGTGAAATTGATATTACACGATTAATTCAGAGACTTCTAGAAAAATAGAGAAACCATCAACTTATAATAAAATAGTCCAGCTCCATGGTATATGCTGCTTCACTTATTTATATCCTTCTTTTTGGTGTAAACATGTTTAGTTTATTATGTAAACATGTTTAGTTTATTAAAGCAGAAGTTGCTTCATTAGAAGCAGGGTATTATTAGGGACTTCTTTTGATAGATACAACAGGCATGAAGACAAAAGTATACATATATAGTTACGGTCGCATGGAATAGCTTCATTCAAAAGAAACAGCAATAGCTGAGATGAATGGCAGTACTTAACAAATTACACCAACTTGTGGTGATCCAGATTTAATGCATTGAGGCGCCTTAGCCAGATCAAATATTTCACACACACATTAGACATTCATAAAATACACCAGTATATGATGATCCCAACAATAATGCAGTGTGACTTAAGCCAGCTCAAATATCACCAATCACACAGGCAAACAATAATCTTAAATCTACTATAAATATGAATAGAAATTACCTCAATTCACCGTCAACTCTGTGATTTTTTCCCTGTAACAATCTGAAATATCCGGAGGCCCCTGCTGAATGCTTCATTGAAAAGTATTCTGGTTTGCATGTTCTGAAATCCGGGCAACCATGATAGGAGTGCCACAGGGGCCATAACAATGACTCCGAACATTATGTCATATAGACGAGCCACTGAAACCACACCATCCCAAATGATAGTGGACTGCAAAAATGGTCGGAATACTTGTGCAATTGATATCAGGCCCCAACCTGTGGGAACGAATGCCAGCAGGCTAGTAAAAATATCAATAAATTTGAATTTAGTGAATTCCAGCAAAACAACTATCACAAGTATTGCAATAATTATGACAAGGAACTGGACCAGACGATAATAGATGTGCTCTTTGGCTGCGTATCTGTTCCGGGCATACACTACCACAACATAAATCCCAGATATAACAAGCACATAAATCCAAGATAGCAAGTAAACACCAACACTGGTACTTCTACCAGAAATGCCAAGCTGATACACAATTCCATATTGGAAAAAGAAGAATCGAAGGTCTAAGATTATCTCCAAAAGCTTTCCCCAAAGGCCAGTTACCTTCAGATGATCCTGTTCTTCATACCACCACCTTTCCCAGCTCTGTTCAGCTTTAGCAAACACACTTCCACTGTACCAAATCCAGTTCATAAAATCATCAAAGTCATAAACAGTTTTTAACCAATCAAAGCCAGAAGGATTGAACACAAATGGCGCCATAATCCATGACGCTACTAAGAACCAACTAGTGATGGTCAAGGCTATATAAACAAAAGTGTCAGTTGCTACAGGGCTATGTGTAGCATAAATTACAAGTATTAGCCCCAACTCAATTGCTTTCACAAAATGGCTACGAGCAAAGAGCCTATAGATTTCAGCAAATCTCTTGTGCTCAACAACAAAACCACGACCAGTAGCTCGGTATTTCGCCCCACCATGCAGAACAGTCCGACCAAAGAAATGACTACGAGTGCCCATTGAGAATGTGTAAAAAACTGATGAAAGCTGGAGCTGCATTGTCAAGAAATCCCAGATAGCTTGAAGGAACCCATGCTCAAGGGAATTTTCTACAATCATAGGAAGGGCAGTGAAAAGTCCGAGTTGGATGATGAACTGTTGATTCAAGATGGTACCAAGTGCTTTATTGTTATTACTGTTACTTTCCATTGCATTCTCAACACCACTGAGCGCAAGATATAGTCGACACCATAAAAATGCATAAACAGTCAGAATCACCATCATTGTGTTGAAGAAGAACCCCACAGTAGTGTAGAAGAATGACAGCATACGGAAAAAATCCAGCCTATGTCCCAATCTGTACACATCCCTACTTAAGACTTGCTCCCCGTTTCCACTAGCAACCTTAGCTTCAAACATTGATACTTGATTCAACCCAACATCCCTTCCCTTTCCAACCTGAATGTATTCATGGTGAGTGACATTCCCTCCACGAAGAGTACAATTAAATCCAGCAAAGATGTCCTCACTTATGTTGATCACTCTGGACGCTTTACTAATACCACCTCGAGTCAAGAACCAAAATCTGTCAAATACATCTGGGTGACCATAATGCATTCTAACCTTCAAAGGATTTGCCAAAACCCTCTGCCCTAAGGTGACAAAACTTGTTTCCTGAGCTGACATGAACCAGGCAAGAGAAGAAACAGAACCAGTAAAAATGTGTTCCCTAACTCCCAAAATAGTGGGTCTCCGGATACCATAGTAATGCCTGTATTCTTCCAAGAGATTTCGCATTTTAAGAGCTTCCTCAAAGTAGTTGTCCTGATTCATATCAATAGTCTGGACTGCATCACCACGAGTGAAGATGATGGCATGATTTTGATTTTCTGGTTTTCCTTCCCCAAGCTTCAAAGGCCCAGGCAACTTTACTCGGTAAATTTCCACCTCCCTCTGCAACTGTTGGTCATACTTAACAAGAACAGAGTAATAATCCTTCTCATCCCTTCCAGAGGTTTTCTCATCAACATAAGCAACTCGAAGAGCCTCATTTTTTTTCATTAGATACAAAATTTCATCAGCATGAGGATCCTTCTTTTCTTTCTGAGTTCCATATATCTGACAAGCAATCACATACGTGAATTTCATTAAAGCAGTCCCATACTCATGGCCTTTAAATAACAGACTAACTGAACTGCTTCCTCTACTTAAACTCCTAGAGGAAGGTGACCTTTCAGAGTTGGAACTCCCTAAGCTATCTGGTCTCATTGAAACAAGTTCCCGGGCACCTTCTCGAATATCCATTTCTGATGCAGAATCCAGAAAAGTCAACATCTTGAGAGCCCGATAGTAGTACATCATTCCTCTAACTGTTCGTGACAGGGTCTGGCCCCTATAGGAAGCCCAGAGCCTCAAATCCCTAAGTTTATCAGTCCAAAGATCACTGTCTTTTGTCATTCCCTCCCGACGCATCCTCTCCATAAAATTTTTCCACTCATCATCATATATAGTCTGCAAATAGTACAGGATTGAAACCCCATCTTCATTCTCATTTCTGAGCTGTTCTTTGTTGTATAACACTTCTTCACTATAGTAAGGTGTTAGCACACTGAAAGCCATCATTTTCTCAACTTGGGGTGCATGGGGCATGTTCATAAAAAGAGAGTTACTGAAGAAAGCAATTCTCCGTCTAGCTTCTAAATTTACTGGAATGTTTTGCATTGAATCATTGGATGTAAGAATTGTGTGCAAGCGCCGAACCTGCCTATAGAAGTTCTCATTGCTGGTGTCAGGTAACTGAATGGCATTCTCAAAAAGTAGACCAGAAGCAGGATTCTGTTGAGCCAAACCATCCTCCTTAAGCTGTTCAGGATTTCTTTGCTCCTTGAAAAAGTCTCGGATAGCAATCTCATAAAGGGCTTGAAGGGTATTCACCACTTGGTTAGGATCTTTGACAGGCCTGTTTAATAACTGAACAAGTTTGATCAACTTGTTGTGAAGCTTAGGCAGTGCAGTTGTATTGAACAATTTAGTGAATTTTTCAATCTCAAGAGAGTGACCAATTTCCTGAAACAGAACAGTCACAATAGAATGCTCTTCCGTGTTGTGCTTGATAATCTCAAGAAGCAAGTGTTTGACACTGTCATAAGCTTCAATGACAGCACAGCGTCTGTATTCACTCTTGCATATCTTTGTACAGAGCCTCTTATCACTATCATCAACCAGCTCTTTGGCCTGACTGAGTGCCAACAGTAGCTCATTGCAGAGCAGAAAACATGGCCAGCGGATTACCCTGACATTCCAAGAGTTCTCAGGCAGCTCCAGCAACTCAAACTCTTTGTCAGATATAATATCCTCCTCCCTAAAAGACAGAATTATCTCATTCCATATCAAAGCAAACTTGTTGGCCTCAATCTGGTTAGACTCAAGCTTCCTATAGGGCCGACCAAGCCCGTACCTGAGCTTCAGCCTGTGAATCGCATCCTTAAACTTACTCTTCAATGTTCTTCTTGTATTCAATAACTGCTCCTCCGGCATGAGATTAAACTGAATTGCGCTAGCAAAAAACTGGAACCTCAATTTCAGCTGTTGCATATTTCTTATCTCACCCAAGTGTGCAAACAACCCCACACCTGCCCCAGCAAAAGACGAGTATATTGAATACCAAATCTGTATATCCATAAGATAAATCAACACAACTGGAAGCCACAACAACCCAACAGCAAACCGGTTGCTGTTATGAAAAAACTGATGCCATTCATAGTTAACATTTTTCAGGTCCAACACTGCCTTTGACGGAGCAATCATGGGTTTCACCTGCAAAAAGTAACTGAAGCAAAATTTTGTGGCCAGCACCACAATCCAGAAGACTGAATACTTCACATTGTCGACAAGACCTTCCCTCAAACCACGTCCCACAAAGCTCCTGCTCTGAAACCACCATGACAACATGTAGAAAATCCTCCAATTTGTGTTCTCCACAAAATTCCTAATCCAAGGAAGCACAAAAAGAGCCAAAGCCAAAAGCTCCGGAATAATGAAAACAAGCACAGCCTGCAGAAAGTTCACCACCCGTTTATTTGCCGCTGGTGACCACCGCCTATCATGGTCCCTCTGCGTCCAAATCCTGGCATAAAACACAACAAACACAACAATCCAGGCAGCAGCCACGACACACTTCAGCACCATCCTCACTCCAAGCCCAATTGTCTCCCGCGACACCAACCTGTACTGCATCCCCATATCAAGCAAACTCTGCACAAACCTCAAACCAGTCCAAGTGAAAAAGATAGTCAAAACCCTGACCTGCACAGTCCTATCCTCCAAAGCCTGCCAAGGGTAAGTCCTCTCTTCCCAAGCCACAATAATAGCAGCCTGAAGAAATAATATCAACATCACCCAAAGCCTATCAAAACTCCTAAACAAATTCCAAAACGACCTCTGCTCCACAAACCCAGTCTTCCCCACTTGCTTCCCACCACCACCAGCAGTAACAAAGAAGTTACTCCCAACATCAAGAGGCCACTTAAGCTTCTCAAAACACCTCCTACTCCAAAAATATTCATTAATATCATCATAGTTTCTCCAAGCACTATGAGGAGCAGTACCATTTCTACTACTATCAACCTCACGCCTAATAGTATCATAAATAGGCTTCACAACCGAGTTCAAAAACGCGTTCTCACCGGAAATCGAGGGCATAACCGGCTGCCCGGTGTTCTCGTCGATGAAATCTTCTAAAATTCTGTTCAGCTCGTTCGCCATGTTGTGGAAGATATAGCAGATGCACTCCGGCATGAAGCGAAGATTTGCGGCCTCTCCCCAGATCAGGAGGTACAGCGACACGTAAAGCAGCTCACGTCGAAGGTCGTCACCGGCGCCACCACGCCGGTTGTCGGAGATCCAGATGTTAGACTTCTTCCCAAGGTAGGAGCACCACGCCCCGTAGTTTTTCAACAGCTTCTTGCGAAACCGCCGGAGAACGCCGGCGTCGAGCGTGTCGATGTTGTCCGGCGGCGGTGTGAGGCGCATCTGAGCGTTCGCGAGGTGGAGAACCAAATGCTCGCGCTGGTTCCGAACGTTGTCACGCTGGAAGCCGAAAAAGAGCGCAAGCCAGTCGAGGAGATCCATGTTCGACCGCCATTGCCCGAACGGAGGACGTCGGAGGTCCCCGACTGACCGCAGCGCTGCCACCGCCGCGCGGACCTCGGGGAAGCGAAGCGACGGGTGGTCCGCGAGGAGGTTGTGCACGGGGATGATGTTGAAAGGCTCTTCGTCGCGGCCTGTAGCGCCGGCTGCCGCCGGCGGAGGGTGACGGTGGCGGAGACTCATAGCATGGGAATCCAAACCCTAGAAGAAGGATGAAACTGTAGTAGCAGTAGCAGCAGCAGTACTATACAGTAACGGGTTTCGAAGTTGAAGAAGGTGCTGAAAGTGTGGCTAGTGTTTGTTACAGAGAGAGAAAGACAGAAGAGAGAGAGAGAAGGTGGTGAACGGTGATGATGGCTAACGTGCGCACTAGTCAAAAGCTGAGGGGGAAGAAAGAAGAAACGGCGCCTCAGAAGCGCGTTGAGATATTTTCACTTTTGCTTCTTTAGTTTTAATTAATTGCTGAATTAATTAAACGGAATAAATATCTTGCTAACCTATATATTGCCTCAAACTTTCACCTTTATCGTCTTTTTTGAATTTATTTTTGGTTTTATTTTAATTAATTTACCCCCATGAAATTTTTAGTAACCTCTTAAATTTGACATAGTCTTTTTCTTGCATCGCTTTCACCGTCGTTGTCTTTTTTTTTAATTTTCTTTTTCAATCTTTGTTGTCGTGGTCAATTTATGGATCGTGATCCCCTTAATTTGAAAATAAAATTGCAATTTACCAGCATCATTGACTATCGAATCAAACTTCTTATAGAAAAACAAAGAAAATAAAATTTCTAGTTGACATGATCATGTGAGAATATCCCTTCCCGCCATGTGTAAGAAGAAGCTTCTTACAAAATTTACGGAGTAACAAACATTAATTCAAGATAACAAATATTTTTCTAATTATACCCTTAATTAATTAATATGGAAAAAAAAAATTACGAAAGATGAAATGTAATAATACATAAATATGTAATAAAATAAAATAAAAACCAAAAAATATAATATACAATTTTCTTAAAGTTTCATTAAGAATAAGAAAATTATAATTTTCTTAATGTAGGCAAAACCTTGAAACACTATTATAAAAAAAATGAAACACTATTATAACAATGACAATGAAAGTTTGTTTACTTTCTCTGATTTCAAGGATTCTCCACTCTTTTATCACTATAAATCATACTCCTATTATTGTTAATGCAGAATTTATTTTAAGATTGAATAAATTATATTGAAATATATGCATTTTTATTCAAACTCTAAAAATAATTTCTTTGCAATGTTAAAATATGCCGGAATCAAGTAATTTTGTTTTACAGCAATAAAGTAATAATGAAATAATTTTGTATTATGTTGAAGTGGACAAATTGAACGGCATTGGAAGGTGAACGGAATTGAAAGGGAAAGAAAGAGTGAAAAGGTAACGTAACGTGCAATTTTGGATGGCGGAGAGAAACAAACGCTACGCGCTTCTCTTGTTTCAAAACCACTGAAGCGTATATAAAGAAAAAACAGCACTATCGAGAGCTTTCAATCTTGATAGCGAACACAAGAGGGCTCATATTAAAAAAACAGCAAATAGATTCCAATATGTCAGGATATTTTTAATTTTAATCATTAAAAATGTGTTAAAGTAAAAATATTGGGAATATATTTTTAGTCTGTATTTTCAATTAAATGTAATTAGATTACCTTGTTATTAGTAGATTTATTTCACATAATTATCGGATATTTTATCATTTACATATTGTAGTGACAAACATGAATTGAAAAAACTGCATTTTCACTTTTATTATATTTAAAAATTAATTACTACAGTACAAAAAATGAAGTTATTTTCGCGAATAAGTAGGAATGGGTAACCTGATAAGTTAATTGTGATACTTACCTTTTAAGCTTTTAAAAAACACATAAATTTTGCTTTTACTTTTTTTTTTTTACTTTAAGATACATAATATAATATAAGGATTTAGAAAATAGTTTTAGAATATAAATGGTATAATTAAAATGATGTATAAATACTAAATATTTTATTATAAAAGTAAAAAATTTATATGAATAGAAAATTCAGTTATTGAAATTTTATTTTAAAATAACTACTATTATTTTTTTCTTTTGTGTCTTTTCTCTACGCATTTCTAACTTTATCATTCATCAGATTGACAATCGGATACCATTTAGACTCATGTGATAGAGTAGAGTAAAGTTTGTCCCCTGCTAGTGAGTAGAGTATAACTGCCTGATTAGAATATTTGTTTAGACTAAGTTCATTTATGTTTTTTTTCCTTTGAGCCAAATTTAAGTTTTACTATGTAATTAGGTAGACGTGTTTTGCATGTGGCTTCAGGGATAGTCTCTGTTAACCTAGCGTCATAGTGTATGTGTTCAAATCATTGATAAGACTTTGATGCGTGTTTGGTTGTCTTAGCTTTCTTTAGGAGCTGAAGTTCTTTGTGAATATTGATATTTCTAATCAAGTAAGGGAAGCTAATTTTATTTTTTCAACACTACCCTAGGCTAGAGGAACGAGATGTGAAGGTGACTTGGTCACAAGTTTCAAATTTATCCTGCAAGGATGTTATTTGATGAAAATTATTTGTCTATATCTTTTGAAAGTGTAGAGATATTAGATTTTGATAGTTTTGTGTCTAAATCTTGTAGATTAAATAAGGTACAAATTGAAGTATTGATTTTTGTTGAAGATTTAAAATTAAGTTAATTTTGTTACTAAAATTTCTGATATTTTTGCTCAAGTGGCAGATTTTCTCTCAAGTGAAAATATAACAAAAAATTTACCTTCTCTCGAATTCATTTTTACTCAAGAAAAATTGGAGTGAAAATTATCTCTCTTTTCGATTGTATTTTCACTCAAGCGAAGAAATATTTACTCAAACAAAAATAATACTATAACAGAATTTTTGTCTCAGGTCTATTTTCGCTTAAGTGAAGGGAATTTCGCTCAATCTAAAAAAACTTTTGATTTTTGTTTGTCGGGGTATTTTGTAATGATTTTAGTATATTTAAAAGTTAATGTTTATTTATATATGTGATTGAATATTTATTTCCAAAAGTTGTATGTTAGGTGATATGAACTATAAATAATGTGGTTGAGACATAATATTTTCAGAAAAGAAATAGCGTGTTAAGATTGTTAATATGTGCATTGAATTAGGAATTCGTCTAGAATGAGATATTCTGACTCTAATGTGTACTGAAGTCATATAGATGAAAATTATCAGGTGGTGAGAGTCGAAAGAGGTTCATATGACTCAATTTGCAGTTTGAAAGATACTGGTATGGAAGGTCATATAGATTTACCTTGTCATACAAGTTGACTAAATTCATATATTCGTGTAGTTGTGTGGCAAGATAGCATACTAAAGGTAGTATGACAGGTGCAGATCTCTGAATTCAAATTCAATGCACGAGTCTACCAAAAGTAGAGTCAAATGTCTATGTGTGATGTTAGTGGATTTTTAGCATGAGTGTATTGAATATGAGTTATTTTGTGGACACTTTAGTGTTTAGTATAGTGAGATTGATGAAATGTGATGATTCATATGCCTATGGTTGTATTATTTGAATCTAAAATTATATTGAAAGTTAAAAAAATTCTAGCTTATCATATTTTTTGTTGTTGTTCTTTGTCTTTAAAATATCTCATGATAGTGTGTTATACGAGAGAGAAAAATATTATAACTGATAAAACTCTATATTGATAAGATGTAATTTTTCTTTTTCTTTAGATATTATATATATATATATATATATATTAAGATCTTAGAAAGATATTTTGTAATAATATTTGATAATGATGTAAATGATACGTATAATATTTTCTAAATTTCATCTATCATATCCAATCCGTTTAGAATACACAATCAAATGAAAAAATAAAATAAAAACACTAATAATTAAAAATAACAAATAAGTTATACTCATATATATGAACTCGAATAATAATAGAAAACTATTTAAATTCATTAAATATAATTATAATATGGATAATATATGAATTTTTAAATTAAATATAGAAATATAAATATGGGTCATATTTTTAAATTATTGAAATATCTTTAATTTATTTAAAATTTTATTTTAAAAATTAGATGATTATAATTTTTTTTATTATTACATATATATATATGTGTGTGTGTGTGTCTGTGTGTGTTTTCTTACAACAAGGACCGAGAACACTCAAGTAAGTTGACAAGACCACCTTCTTTCACTGATCTGCAAGTTTTTAGGGCTTCTCAGCTACTCTTTAGGTAGAACTCTTTAGGTACAACAAGGACCGAGAGCACTCAAGTAAGTTGACAAGACCACCTTCTTTCACTGATCTGCAAGTTTTTAGGACTTCTCAGCTACTCTTTAGGTAGAACTTCTCGGCTGCTTTCCCGACTTCTCTCCAAGTAGGACTTCTCGACTTCTTCTCCTCACGGATGGGTGTGTACCTGCAAGACGCTCTGATGCCAAAGTCAGAAATGGTTTTATGTTCATCAGATAAAATTCACTCTTACTTACCTCTTATGTTGACCCCCTATTTACAGGGTTTTCTTATTAAACTTAGGTCTTACTTTGGAACTTTCTTTCTGCACCACTTTATTATTTTACATACACCCATTAATGTAGGCTCTTTTTGAATTAAGTCTTATTACGTATATATATATATATATATATAT
>Ga0123341_1004726_pt1 | contig 12018 bp, 9 predicted proteins | sample Turbeapinknodule_FD_89959 | JGI IMG/M metagenome (GOLD analysis project Ga0123341, IMG submission 89959) | Root nodule microbial communities of legume samples collected from Mexico - Turtle bean Mexico pink nodule | ecosystem: Host-associated > Plants > Roots > Nodule | place: Mexico: Nepantla... | reverse complement strand
TCCAAAACCGTTTAACCACATCATGAGCTTGATCTTACTACCTTGATTTGGCATCTAGGATGGGTCATGCAGCAAAAGGCAACCTTGAATACACACAACCCTAAAGAATGAGATCATCTAAGATATATAGCAACCTACAAAGCAACCTAGCTAACATCTACATCAAACACACTAAGACTAGGTAGAGATGAGCTTCATCCATCTTCAATACATCTGTGTATGGAAAGTCGTAAGGTGGGCCTCCGGGTCTTCCATCCCAGTGAAGGTCACCTTGGGCCCCACGAGCGTGGTCGGTATCGCTGCATCCACGATCTCTTGTGAGAACGGTGTTGGGAACTCTCTAGGTGGTGTCACAGGCTCCTGATCTGCACCCTCACGCTCAGCAGCGTGGGTTTGCAGGTTTCTGTGGAGTTCCTTGTTTGAACGGCGCAGTTCCTCGCTTGTAGCTTGCGATGCTACCAAGTCAGTTTGGATGCGTTCTTGGTTTGCTCTCTTTGCTCTTGATGCGACCCTCTCTTCTTGAAGGGCTCACATCATTTCCATAACCTGTTGCAGGGTGAGGGCCTCACCCCCGTTTGGTGCAATAGGTGCTTGCCTCGTACTTCTCATCTCCTGAATCTTCCTGGTTCTTGCTGGTGGGACAGTGATTTGTATCGTGCCCCACGGTGGGTGCCAAATGTTCCTGCCGGTTGACTCTAAACGCCTTCGTGCGTCTACGCCACTCCCACGTCGAGAATCCTTGTGTTCGAACGCGCCTTTCCTGTGATGAACACCTGAAAACACAAAGACAAAGGGCGCCCTAGAGGTCGTTTGCACTCCGACGCTCAAGTTAGTACTAGGGTTAGGAAACACTAAAACTTTGTAACTTGCTACTGTGTGTATGTTTTGCGGCGCAAGAGCATTGCCTTTGTCAAGTTTGTTACCTTGCTATTTATAGACTGAAACTAGGGTTTCCTCTTTACCCGAAATGGGCTTTTTCTGATGGGCGGACCCAACACTGTTGATACCTTACTCTTAGGATGACCTAGCGCGTGGGGTCCCTAACTAGAGTGCAACCTCTGGCGGGTGATCACCTGGGTGCCTCCTCGTGCACCTATCTCTGGGGTCACCCGCCTCTAGAAGTGCCCTAGTTGTTCACGTGCCATGCATACGGCTCACCCCTGGAACAGGACCCTCACGAGTCATATCTTTTCAGTGGCTCTACACTTCGTGTTACGCCTGAACGCGTCATCCACTCTACACACATGGACCCTCTTGATCTAGGCTTCTCCCTTACTGAAGTGTGATCTGGGATCCACCTCTCGTGGCCCAGCTCTACTGTTTGGGTTTCCGATGTCCAATCTCTCCACATTGTCTAGTGGCACGTCGGTACATCCTGATGGTCGATGTCTGACCACTCTTGGCTCCTTGGCGCACGTGCTTTGCGAGATACTGGCCCACGCCGCTCGTGGGACCCGCTTACGTGGAACCAACATTACCAGTGGTCAGTCAACGCCCAGGGACTGGTCGGTACACATTTTAATGATTTATTTATTATAATTTGTAGACAATTTTTTTCGAATTTGGTTCGAAGCAAATAATGTCTTCAGTAACTACAAAATGGAGGCAATTCAAGAAAAATATGACAACCCATTACGTCTTTTTTAAATACAAGGACAAGTATCCTTATGGAAAATATTCGGTAGATGAAGAGACATGGTCTCAAATTGTTCAAAGTCGAACGGATCTCAAATGGGAGGTTACTGAACATTTCACTATATATGTTATTAAATCTTATCATGGAATTCATAATTTATGTGTATGTACTTACAGTAAAAGAGGAAGAAAGCTCAGATGATTGCACAAAAAAATGCTACCCCTCACAAACTCTCTCGGGGAGGTTATGAGAACAGTAGAAGAAAAGTTAAAGAGACAACAGGCAGAATCTGGTTCTGGTGAACTTATCTGTCCTCCATCCCTTTCTAGTCAGCATGAGAAATAGAAGTTGGCTAGAACTAAATCAGGGGGTCAAATAACATCTGAGAAGTCATTAAAGATTTCTCAGCATATTGTAAGTTCATAATTACATGTCATATTTGTAGTGTTACAAAATATCATTACATATTATTATATTAACACATTGTATTACTCATAGGGAAGTTTTTTCCCCAAAGGTCGAGATGATATCTTAACCATGCTCAATGGCACTGAAGAACACCCTGGGCGTGTTCGTACAACTTGTTTTGGTATTCGTGTTAGACAATATTTCGGATCAATTTCTCGACCTAGCTTTTCTGCAAATGTTAGTCAGTAGATGATGGATCAATTAGTTACAAAATTGAGAGAGAAATTGACTAGACAACTGACTAAGAGCATTAAAGAACAAGTTACTCAAGAGTTAAGAGTTGAATTCTAGCAAACATATAATCCAGCTGAACCAGTGGATGTAATTTATGCTCGTGGTCGAGCTAGCACCAAAGATAGATGTGATGTGGAGGACTTTAAAGATGATGACACTGAATCCTCCTATCAGTGTAGGTTATTTGTTAATGGAAATCCTCCTCTAGTGATACAACCCAATTAGACAAGTTAGTCATCTCAGCATCTAAGACATGGCCCCACCAAACTTCAGAAGGACATCAGCAGAAGAAGAATTGGACATATGCCAAAGCATCAAATGTTCTTTCTTCTAGTCTCTTTAAAAGACAAGTTTATGTAAATAAATTAGGCTCACTTTGGGGGTCAAAATAGAAGAACAAGCTAGAGTAGCATTCACTTAGCATAAATTGGGCTTGTGCCAAGCCCACATTTCATGACAAGTGCACCTAGGTTTAAGGTTTCTTCGACCTACCTTCTAGAAGGTTTATCACAAATGACACCCCTACCTCTCTATATTGTTCTTCAAGACACTCTCTCCTATAAATAGAGTCTTGCCTCATGTATTACACATTGAATTTTGAAAGTAAAGAAACTCTATCAGAGTGTTTAATGAGTTGCGTCTCTTATTATCTTTGGTTCTTATCTTGAGTGCACAACACCTCAAGTGGCGACTCTTCCCACTCATATTGGAGTCCCCTCCCCCTTTAAGTGGCGTGACCACACCTTCCTCATATAAACTTCTCTTTCCTTTCATCTTTTTATTTTCCATTGCTTTATGTTATTCTGTTCATCTTTGTTTATTCGGTTTCCATCTTCTTTCTTTCCCTTATATGCTCTTTAATTCTGCACCTCTTCATCATCATCACCATATAATTGTGTTTTCAATTTTTCCTCTAGAAGTGAACCTTCACACTTACTTAACCACTTGGTTAAGTTCGTGTCCTGTGGGAATCCTCTTTGGGTTTCTCACCATATTTTGCTTAAAATAAAAAACCGTAAACATAGTGCAACCCATAAAATATGCAATCTTAAAATCAACTAACATCATGTAGTGGCCATTGGGAGGGTGTATCCAGGAGGTTCAACCATCCACACCGTGCCCATGCAGAGTGATTTTTCTAGAATGGTGGTCGAAAAAGTTAGAGATGCATTTATTGAAGTTCCAGTGCCCACATCAGAGGTTAATACAGTGGAGAGACACTTGGACCATTTATTGCATGGCCTACACATTTGATTAAGACCATTTCAATCAATTATCAAGTATATTTCATTAAGGGCTATTAGTGTTAAAGTGGTTTTTAGATTTATACTTTATATCTGTTATTATGTTTTACAGGACTCTGCTACGAGACAAAAATGCATCAATTGGTGGTCATTTAAGCCCTCAAGTCCAACCACAAGTTCAACCATATGTGAATCCAATCCAAGAGTTGGTCAGGGTTTCACATCAAATGTTTCAAGAGTCTTGTGTGATTCCTTGGGATGCCACATTATTTGGGGTTCACAATGGTGCTATACCATTGTACATATCCATGCAAGATTTCTTTGAAATCATCCAAGGTAATCAATTGTTGAACATCACAGTTATTCAACTATGGATGATGTAAGTACCCTTAATAATTACATGTTATTTAATTGAATGATTCATGAATCATGTTACTGATATTTATATTAACAATGTAGGTATATAAATCAGATAACTACCAACATGGAAAATTTTGATACTTATGGTTTCCTTGAGCCCAAATCCATATAAAAGTTTGGGAATAAAAACTTGATTGTTAGACTTACATTCAAAGATGCATTCAGACATCGAGAAAAATGATTTATTTTGATCCTTTTATAAATGGGTAAGTAAAAATTGTTACATTTAAAGTTTTATAAAAATGACTAATGAAATTTTTTATACTAGGTCTCACTGATAATTGATGCTTATTTTCCCCATAGACAACATTGTTGTTTGGTTTTGTTCATTGTATAGTAAGCCAAGTCAAGAGATGAAGACTGTAGTACAAAGGTATGTTATTGTAAATAATATAATTTATTGAGAATTACTAATGATTTTTATCATTTTAATGCGATCAATGTTTGCAGTGTCTTAGGGGGTAGATCCACTTCCTCATCACAAAATCTACGTTGGATTTATCCTAAGGTATATTTTCACTACTTCATTAAAACTATTAAGTTTTACTTTTTTTAGTTCAATTAAATTAATTTGTACATATATTTCAAAATAGTGCAATAAGCAATAAGGGAACTTTGAATGTGGTTATTATGTGATGTATTGGATGTGAACCATAGCACGTGTGACGATTATAGACTCTTGCGAGTAGGTATTATGTGATTTTATATGCTTTAACTTCTCATTATGCATATTTGTTTGTATGAAGACTAATATACTCTTACATTTCTCAACTTTTTGAAGATTCTAAGCCACTAAGCACACAAAGTCTTAAACAAATCCGTCAGAAATAGGCCAAGTACTTTCTAAAAGTTCGGAATCAAAACATGCAATGATTTGTAACTTTCTAACATATGTACATTTTCATTAGATGTAAATTATACAATTTTGATTAGTTTCAATAGCATGTCTTTATATTTCTCTATATATACAAATTAATCTGGTTGGTATTCTAGTTTTATTATATTTATAGGTTTATAAATTTTGGAAAAAGCACATTTTATTAAATTTATAAAAAAATCTGGCACATTTTACACCAGTTATAACCATAACAAGTGTAATATGGGGACTCAATTCACTCAAACAATGTGCTCCATAGGCACATATTACACTGGTTGTTACCTTAACCAGTGTAATATGTGGCCTTAACCAGTTTCAAAATTGGACCGTATTACACCGGTTACTCGAGTCAACTGGTGTAATATGTGCCTTACACACAACACATATTAACTCCCATATTACACCGGTTGGCTCGAGAACTGGTGTAATATGGGGCTACATATAACATCACCATATTAAGAAAGAATAAAGAAAGAAAAGATAAAACGGGTATCATCACCTCATCTCACGCAATAAAAATAATAATGTTGACCCGTACAAAAATACAAACTGCACCTCAAAGGTATTCTTCTTCCTTATCTTTTTCATTACATAATCATCTAAATACTTTACATCTTTGATAAATAAGTTTAGGGATGATATTCACAAACCTCTTAAGGGTTTTCACCTTCTAAGAGGATTTTCACAAACAAAACATTTCTTCCCTATACATTTTCTACAAACAAGGCCTGTATCTAGAACTCATTCAAGCGAACTCCCAAAGCTTCATGGAAATAAGTTTGATTTAAAAACCACTTATAGAAATGTTTCTATTGTGAATAAACTAACTATGTTATTTACAGGAGTTTTAGATTCAAGGTCTAATTCTTTCCACATTAGGGGGCATGATACAACCCAACTCGACAAGTAGATGACCAAGGGCACAACAAACACTTCACAACTAGGTCAGTCATCTCAGCATACAAGACTAGACCCCACTAGGCCTAAAAAATCCTTAACAAAAGAAGAACCAAAGATGGATCAAAATATCAATTGTTCTTCCTTATAGTCTTTTCACAAGACAAGTTTATTTAAAATAAATTTGGTTCACTTTAGTGGTGGAAAATATAAGAATAAGCTAGAGTAGGGTGTGCTTAGTAATTTGGGCTTGTGCCAAACCCACCTTTCATGACATGTGCACCTAGGTTTAGGGTTTTTTTGACCTACCTTCTAGAAGGTTTCTCACAAATGACAACCCTACCCTTTTCTCTTGTTTTCCAAGATAATCTCAACTATAAATAGAGTGTCTTGCCTCATGTATTTGACACATTGAATTTGAAATAGAAAATAAACTCTGCAGGAGTGTTTAGTGAGCTTTGTCTCATAGAAATTGGGTTTTATCTTGGGTGTTTGTGCACTTCAAGTGGTGGCTCTTCACCACTTATCTTAGAGTTTCCTCCCTGTCCAAGTGGTGTGATTCATTGTTCCATAAGCATCTCTTAATCTCTTCACCTTTATGTTTTTCTTTCCTTTTCCTTACGCCATTCTTCCATACTTTTATTCATTTACGTTTGGCTTTCTTAATCATCTTATGCTTCTTTTCATGTCTTTTATTTCACACCTTCATCATCATAATCACCATACTTGGGTTTTTTCTTTGCCCTCTAGAAGTGCACCTTCACACTTAGTTAAGCACTTGGTTAAGTTTGTGTCCAGTGGGAATCTTCTTTGAGTTTCTCACCATAATTTCTAATCTCAAAACTCATAAACAAAAGATTAACCCATAAAATGTGCAATTCTAAAATCAAATCACATCAATGAGTGATGAAGAGCCGCCACTTGAAGTGTAGAGCACTCAAGATAAGACACAAAACTCTAGGAGACTCATTTCACTAAACACTCTGACAGAGTTTCTTTTCTATTCAAAATTAAATGTGTAATACATGAGGCAAGACACTCTATTTATAGTTGAGAGATTCTTGGAGAGAAAGATAGAGGGACAGGGGGTGTCATTTGTGAGAAACCTTCTAGAAAGTAGGTCAAAATAGAGGGCCTCCCAAGCTAGCCTACATCTTCTAGAAACTAGGTTAAGGGGCAGTTTTGGAAATGGTTTCTAGAAGCTAGGTTTTTTTTGTGGGTTTGGCACAAACCCAATATTATAATAAGTACACCCGAATCTAGTTTATTCTTCTATTTGAAACCCCTAAAGTGAGCCCAAATTATTTTACATAAACATGTCTTCTAAAAAGACTAGAATGAAGAACAACTGATATTTTGGTCCATGTTTGGTTCTTCTTCTACTGTGGCTTTTCTGAGGCCTGGTGAGGTCTAGTCTTGTATGTTGAGATGACTGACCTAGTTGTGAAGTGTTTGTTGTGTCCTTGGTCATCTGGTTGTTGATTTGGGTTGTATCATGCCCCCCAAGTTGGAAATAATTTGACCACAAATTTAGAAATCCTGTAAATAACATAGTTAGTTTGTTCACAAGAAAGATAGAAAAATTTCTATAAGTGGTTTCTAAATCAAACTTATTTCCATGAAGCTTTGGGAGTTCGCTTGAATGAGTTCTAGATACCGGCCATGTTTGTAGAAAATGTTTAGGGAAGAAATGTTTTGTTTGTGAAAATCCTATTAGAAGGTGAAAACCCTTAAGAGGTTTGTGAATATCATCCCTAAACTTCTTTATCAAAGATGTCAAGTATTTATAATGATTAGGTAATGAAAAAGATAAGGAAGAAGAATATCTTTGAGGTGCAATTTGTATTTTTGTACGGGTCAACATTATTATTTTTACTGCGTGAGATGAGGTGATGATACCCGTTTTATCTTTTCTTTCTTCATCTTTTATATTTTCTCTTTTTGTTTTCATTTTGACTTGGTCCTCATTTACTTCTTTGGGAGAGAGGGGTTTTATTATAATCTTATGCCCTAGGAAGCTGAAAGAAATCTTATTGGTATGACCATCATGTAAAATTTTCCTATCATATTGTCAAGGCCTTCCCAATAGAATATGTGTTGCTTCCCTTTGCACAACATCACATAAAATCTTATGTTTATACTTTATTATAGCAAAAGTTATGAGGACTTCCTTATTAACCATAATTTCACCATCTTCACTAAACCATTGTAGTTTATAGGGCTTTGTATGAGAGATAGTGGGTAATCCAAGCTTTTCCACTACTCTTGTACTTTCCATATTAGCACAACTACCCTCATCAATGATCATGGAACATAACTTGTTTTTGATAAGGCAGCGGGTGTGGAAAATATTTTCTCTTTGGGTTTCATCAAAAGGTTTTTGAATAGTCTTCAACATTCGCCTTACCACCAATAAGTCACCTTCATGAGGTATCTCACATTCATTTTCACTAGGGGTTTTGAAGGGTTAGGGGAGTTAGACCTAGAAGATTGACCACTATGGTCGTTGACTACTATCAACCCCTTTACCATCATAGTTCTTTTGCTTGGGCAATTTGCAGCGATATGATCAAAACCTAAACAATTAAAACATTTTTTATTTGAGGTTTTGCTTGGCGATTTAGTCCTATAAGGAGAATGATTGTCTTTAGAAGTTTGTGGAGTGGATTCTTTAGAGGCATTGAAAGGATTATCTTGTTTTGGAAAGTTATTTTTTATCCTTCCAAGATAAGTTGTAAAAGCCATCATTATGAGTATGTTTGAAAGATGTTTTCTTTAAAAGTTGTGATTCAACCTTGATGGGTAGGTGAACCAATTTTTCTAAAGATATATACTCATAAAGTTCTAGAACATTTTGAATTTCTCTTATTAATCCACTCACAAATCTAGCAATCTTTGACTCTTCATTTTCATGCATATTAATCTTAGTAAAAGTTACTTCTAAATATTTGAAGTATTCATCTACACTCCTAGGTCCTTGATGAAGTCGTTGGAGCTTGTTCCTTCCCATAGTGAGGAGGAACAAACCACGCACGCATGCATAACTTTAAATCACTCCAAGAGCCCACGAATGGCCTCTTGTTGGCCCAATGCCCATTATAGTTTGATGTCACCATTGCATGGCATAATCCTCGAATTCTAGGGAAGTTAACTTAACTTGTTGGTCCTCTTCCACCTCATACACATTAAAAATTTGTTCTACCTTAGCTTCCCATCCTATGTACACATTAGGGTCACTTTCCCTACTAAAACTAAGGCAATTTTACAAAAGGATTAGAATTTTTTTGTGGTTAGTGGTGGTGAAACCTAGCTTCAACATTCTGTATCCGTCAATCTTCTTATTCTTCTTGGCTTCCATAACGCATGTAATGTCTAGCAGTTCTTCCAGGCTCTCACCTCCTTTCCCTGGCTTGCCTCTCTTAAGTATCCTCTAGCCTTTGAATTCTTTCCACTAATTGTCGCATTTCCTCTTCCTTATGGGTTAAGCTCCTCTTGGTATCCTCAAGCTCTCCCAAAAGACGTGCCTTTTAAGGAGATTGTGCTTTGGAAGATTCCCCTGAAGATAAATGATGCATATTTGTGCAGAACAAAAATTAAACAATTAATTCTTAACAACAAATAATGCACTCACTCACGTGTATCACTCGACTATTTAGTAAAAGGATGGAAAAAAGGGTAGAATCACTCAAGAAAGATTTTCAAAAATGCCAAAGGGAGACACTTGGTAGTAACACTTCAAGGGAAAAAAGTCAAAGCTCTTATCACTTGCTCATGCAAAGAATCCCCAACAAAACTTTAAAAGAATTTAAAGACATGCAAAAAAAGTTGAAAGAAAGAAAGCTAAATAAAAAAGGAATTAAGATGATGACAAAACTTAAACATCAAAAACAAGAAAAACACTTATGAAGACTCAAAAAAACTAATTAAACTTTTAAACTATGAAGGATAATTTTCTTAGAGATTGCAAAAGTAAGAAAGATAAAATTCCACAAAGGTGAAAACAATTTGCCACATAAAAAGAATCCTCTTAGCACTTTAAACTTGAAAAATGAATTGCATTCAAATTGTTTTTGTATTTTTTGTTTTTGTTTTTATGGATTTAAAATATCCACATTCTTGACATGCATACTTTTCATTCACTTTCAATTTTCACAAATAGAATGAGATTCAATTTGTATGGTCACTTGAATTCTTTGTTTGGAACTAAATCAACTACCACTAAAACAATCTCTAATTACTTTTAGTTCTTCACAATTAAAATTAAAATAAGCATAATGGATTAAAAGACTACTAGAACACTAGGAACATAAGACTCAAGCAAAATAGGTAAGGTAAAAAATTGACACAAAATAATTCAAAAGCATAATTTAATTGCTTAATGAATAAAAAGCGGAATTGTAAATGACAAGGAATTTAAAGACTAAATTGAAAGGTGTTGAATTGTAAAGCAAAATTTAAATTGCTGGAAGATAAAGACATAATTGGAATGTACTGGAATTTTAAGGCAAAAATCAACTCAAAAGCAATTAAGCACAAGATAATTAGGCTCTGATACCACATGATGTGAGTTGAATTTAGAATGTACATTTTTATGGGTTACACTTTATTTATGGTTTTTTATTTTAAGTAGAATATGGTGAGAAACTCAAAGAAGATTCCTACTGGATACGAACTTAACTAAGTGGTTTCAAAAGGGTAAAGAGAAAAAATAATTATATGATGTTGATGATGAATAGATGCAAAATTAAAGAGCATATAAGGGAAAGAAAGAAGATGGAAACCAAATAGAAAAAGATTAACACAAGAACATAAAGGAATGGAAAAACAAAAATATGAAAGGAAAGAGAAGCTTAGGATGATGAAGGTAGGGTCATGCCACTTGGAGGGGGAGGAGACTCCAAGATGAGTGGTGAAGAGTCGCCACTTTAAGTGTAAAACACTCAAGATAAGACCCAAATTCTAGGAGACTCAGCTCACTAAACACTCTGATAAAGTTTCTTTTCTATTCAAAATTCAATGTGTAATACATGAGTCAAGACACTCTATTTATAGGAGAGAGTGTCTTGGAGAGCAAGATAGAGGGGTTGGGGTGTCATTTGTGAGAAACCTTCTAGAAGGTAGGACAAAGTGGAGTGCCTCCCAAGCTAGCCTACATTTTCTAGAAACTAGGTTAAGGGGCGATTTTGGAAATGGTTTCTAGAAGCTAGGTTTTTTTTGGTGAGTTTGGCACAAGCCCAATATTATACTAAGTACACCCTAATCTAGTTTATTCTTTTATTTGGAACCCCTAAAGTGAGTCCAATTTATTTTACATAAACTTGTCTAGTGAAAAGGCTAGAAGGAAGAACAAATGATATTTTGGTTCATGTTTGGTTCTTCTTCTGTTGTGGCTTTTCTGAGGCCTAGTGGGGTCTAGTCTTGTATGCTGAGATGATTGACCTAATTTTGAAGTGTTTATTGTGTCCTTGGTCTGCTTGTCGAGTGGGGTTGTATCACGTACTCATTCTTTACACATCTTCTTAAATCAACTCTTCTCGAATGTTGTACTGACTCTTCGTCATATTAGACACTGAATAAGGAAATTTACGGCTTGTGTTTTTAATGCTCATTCTTACTTTTTATCTTCTCAATTTAATCTCTTTAGAGATTTTCTTTCTCTTGTTATGTGCAATAGTTTGAATGTCTTTAACTATATTCCATGAATCTCCATCTATAATAACTTTGTTGTATCCATTTGTCTCTTGAAAAGGAAACTTGTTCTTGTTCTCCTTTGCGTCTTAGTTGTTCCTAAAGTCACATTAGGAAACCTTTGTGATTGTCAGTGATTTAATATTTTCAATATCTTAGAGAAAATATATAACTAAATAAAAATTTCATAATATCTTAAAATATCAGACGAATTATTAATACATTTCATTCTTAGATATTAATTCAAAACACATAATCAATATATTCAAGTTAATCATCCAGATTAAATCTCTTTCATTATCATTCATAATTTCTCTTCAATATATTTCCACAAAACCTTTTCAAACACATATTTAAATCCCAGTTAAGTATAATTGTGTTTTTACAAAATACACTACAAAAAAACGTGTATAATGCGGCGGTTATTTTCGCAAAAACTGGCATTTTTAACCGCCGCCTTATACGTCTGTGGCGGTACCGCGTACCGCCAGAATTCTTGCCGCCACAAAGTTTAATGTGGCGGTCAATTAAGAACCGTTGTAGCAGACGCCATA
>Ga0123341_1004721_pt1 | contig 12024 bp, 9 predicted proteins | sample Turbeapinknodule_FD_89959 | JGI IMG/M metagenome (GOLD analysis project Ga0123341, IMG submission 89959) | Root nodule microbial communities of legume samples collected from Mexico - Turtle bean Mexico pink nodule | ecosystem: Host-associated > Plants > Roots > Nodule | place: Mexico: Nepantla... | reverse complement strand
GGTTTCTTCTCCTTCCTTTTTCATCTATGGAATCCTCCTCCTCTCTCTCATATGGCTTCTTCGCAAATCCGAATTTTCTCTCTCTAAAGCTTTTCTCTCTCCTCTTCTCTCTCTATCTCCCTACGAATTCATTTTTCTCGTTTCGTTTCCGAGAAAGTTCATTCACATTGCCGATCTGTGCTTGCGTATCTCTTGATTCCGCTCTGATTCTATCCAATTCTCACACGCGGTGAGTTCTTCGTCTTTTCTTTTTTTTTTTTTCCGAATTTTTCTTCGTGCGATACGTCAATTTCCGATTCTTCGTGTTGCTTTCGTTGCCTCTGGTTCGTAGCTGCCACGCAAACTCAAATGCAGCATGAATTGTGGTCTGTGTTTCTTTTGCAATCGGTTTGTTTCGTAAGAGAACGGGCAATGGAAAGGAAAGCCGAGTTATTTTTCACTTGCTCTGAGTTGAAACAATACTTTATGGATTTATCACATTGGAAAATAACCGAAATTGTGTTTCGGAAATTGTTTCGGACCAGGTTGTATTGAGCGTGCATATTCATTATACAAAATTGTTATAATTTTGAGGGAAACACTTTTTTATGGATAGATTGTGAAGAAAACTTCTTCTTCGTCTTTTTTTTCATATACATACATATCTTGTGTTTTTGTTTATAGTCCTTGTTTGGATTCGCTTACTTGGGGAACATAAATAAATGTTTTTTTTTCTTTGGCTTCATTATATAGCTTTTGAAATATATCGTTTTCCATACTTTAAGCTTAACAAAGCACGTTAAATTTTCATTTTTTCTTTCTTTCAAAAAAATCGTTTTCCATATTTTAATTTCGTTGTTGCTGATATGGATTCTTTGGTCTGATTTACTTGTTGATTGTGGCTCTGGATTGTAGACCAATAGATTTTAGTTTTTTGGGTGGATTAAATAGAGTAATATGAGTTGAACTGTTGGTTATAATATTGTACAGTAGAGGGTATGCAGCCGTTAGAATTATTATGCAACAAGGCATGGTTACTGTTGTGTCGTTAGGATCTGAGTATTCATGGGAAGGTTTGTTTGATCAATGTTATATTTTATTTCTGGGTAGATTGGAGGAGTAAATTCCACGAAGTCTTTGGGCTTAGGGTCCCCCTGTAGAGGATTGAATGACAAACCTTTCACTTGTCTGACTATTGAGTGATATTTTTACTGTTGCGTTTGTACAGTGAAATAGTATAATACTGCATTTTCCTATTAATACACTTTTTAAGCGCACATATTGTTCGCTAATTTGTGTAGTTTCAAAAGCACTAACGTTTATATTTTGTACTGCAGGCTATAACTTGTTCTCCAATGTATGGGCTCAGTTTGAAGTTGATTTAGTCAAACTGAACATGGATATACATGTCATATGATAAAGACATCACCCGAACACTGGGTTTTCTGAAGGTTGCAGCATGTTGACGGACCTCTTCCATTTTGTAGATAACTTCTACAACGAAAAGTGGATTGTTGATGATGCTAAATGCTTCATGCTATATTTTAACTCTAACCCATGTCTGCAAACTAAGTGCCGACACTGTGTTGACAGTTAGCCATGTTTTCATGGAATCCGTTCCAGTCTCTCTGAAGTGTTATTTATAGTGTTGTAATTCTAATAATGGAAAGGTTAGTTCCTTCTTATCCATTGATTTGTGCATTGTTTCTGGTCCTTCAATTCTCTCATTAAATTATATTATTTCTTGTCTGTTTTTTTCTTCTTTAGATATAAAATTTTGAGAGAGCTCGGGGATGGTTCTTGCGGTCATGTATATAAAGCCCGTGATATGCAAACATACGAGATTGTAAGCAACTCTGGCTAGCAAGAACAATTTTTTTCAACTTCAGCATTCGTCTACTCATTCTTTTTATTAATCTGGTGCAATTATCCTTTATTGTTGTTAGATTTGTCCTATATAGTAAATGGCTTTTAGAAGTTGCCCTTCCTTGTCTTTTTTATATTTTTTGGAGTATAAACATTGTTGCTCCAAGCTTTCATGCTATTCTCTGATAAAATTAAAAAAAGGTGATCTACAATATCTATATTTTGTGAGATATTCTTTTAACGATAGCAACTAATTCTGTAAGAAAAATGTGATAACAATAACAATGTTAACATTCATCATGTTTACATTGTATATTGAAGTTCAAAATGGATACTTGTTTTTGCTTTAATTATAAACGTTTCTTTTTGTTTTCTGGGATGCTCTTTTGAGAGGTACAGTTACCGTACTGATTTAGGCAGTGGCTTCTTTCATTGTGGTTAAACCTGCAGTTTCCATGTTACATTTTTTAGTATCTTCTGATGTTATGCTCCTGATTTTGTCTATCAGGTTGCTGTCAAAAAGTTGAAAAGAAAGTTTTGTTTCTGGGAAGAATACACAAATTTAAGAGAAGTTAAGGTATGTTCTACAGTACTTGTTTCTTTATGGAGTTATAGATGGTTTTCCCCTTCCCAGAACTGTAATCAGATTTTGTTTCAATTATAGTTTGTCTTTATTGACGTGTATTGTGCTCCTTCTGCAGGCCCTCCGTATAATGAATCACCCAAATATCATAAAGTTGAAAGAGGTTGTTAGAGAAAATAATGAACTATTTTTCATTTTTGAATACATGGTAAAGAAACTCTCACTCTTATTTTTTTTTTCCTGTCATTTAGGTTTTATTTAGTTTAAATATGTCAGATTGTTGAATGACTTTTAAATCTAATAAAAATATTAATTGAAGAGGAATATGTTGTTACTTTATCCTTTTCTAGTCATAAAGAATAAAATTACTTACAAATAGAACCAGAGGAAAAACAATTAGTTGTGAATGATATAATCTAAGAATTTAAGATAAAACAAAAATTGTATGGAACTATCTACACAACACACTTATATCTTGGTCTGTTTTCATTAACAAATTTCATATCAACAGTCTAGAAAGTGCTGACATCTTAATGTTCCCACAAAATATATTGACATTACTGCAGTAAAAATTATTCACTACTACGTAATTTATCCAAAACTCTTTAATCTCTATAATTTTAAGGTTGATTGTTTTCTATTGACACTTGCTTGACAGTGACACTAGATTTCATCTGTTCAGGATTGTAATCTTTATCAATTAATAAAGGAGAGAGAAAATCCATTTTCAGAGGAAGAGATACGGTGCTTTGTGAGGCAAGTGCTACACGGACTTAGTCATATGCACAAGAAAGGATTCTTTCATCGGGATTTAAAACCTGGTAAGGCATATGATTTCATTTAGCAAATTTTGGACTGTATATTTTTGTGCTTGAACTTTTCAGTTCAATCTTTCTAAAAGGTGATATGGTTCTTCATCCAATGAAAAAATATTTCTGCTATGCAGAGAATTTGCTGGTAACAAATGATGTTCTGAAAATTGCTGATTTTGGACTGGCTAGAGAAGTATCATCGATGCCTCCATATACTCAATATGTTTCCACCCGATGGTGAGTCATATTCTTTTATGGCGTGTTTATTATGTCAGTATAAATTTTTCAATGTATAACTTTGGATGTAACCTCAAAAGTCTTTTTCCACTGTCTGTCTGTACATTTTATCCAGAGCTTGTTTTTATTGTAATCATCATCATCATTAAATTGATTATATTTTTTTATCTTTGTGATTAAGGTATCGAGCTCCAGAAGTTTTGTTGCGTGCCCCTTCTTATACTCCTGCTGTTGGTAGGCTTAAATATACTTCTAACTTCAATTTTTCAGTTTATAGACAGTGGGCTGGTGCTTGCTTTTGGGAGCTATCATGGAATGTTTTTGGAAGAAACAGTTTTAGATTTGTAATTTCTTCTGCCTCAATCTGTTTTTTTGCATGGGATCTCCCAAAAGCAAACCCAGACACTATTAGTTGGGGATGAGTAGTTTGCCCATACTCTCTAGAGTAATGTCAAGTCAAAGATGACTTATTTGTGGATAACTTATCTTGTTCCCTTGCTTCATTTTACTGTCTAAAGAAGATTAAGCTAATGCTCAGTTGACATTTTTTCCTTCAGTTAAATTGATGTGTGGTGTTTTATGGGGTGTCTCATGTGTGGGTCTGCAATTAGCATATGTTGGGAGATTAGCTATTGCAGCATTACCTCTCTTTTGTTTAGTCTTGTCTGAATTTATCCTTTGAACATATTTGTAAACATATATGTACATGAATACTGATTTAACATGGAACTTAAACAATAAGAGTTAATGTGAAAGGGATTTTACATGAATTTGCACATTTTTTGTGGTCAAACTTGTTTATCATTATTTGTTCTGATGATTGTATGCTTGCTTTTTTCTTAAAATTTGCAGACATGTGGGCAGTTGGTGCTATATTAGCTGAGCTTTTTACTTTGACCCCTTTATTTCCTGGTGAAAGGTATATTTTGATCCTGTATTTTATGCTTTTGGTTTCTCATTGTAATAATACTAATGTGATGGTGGCCACTATTTGTGCTTTGTTATTTATATATTTAGTTTTCACTTTCAGTAATTTGAAACATTTTGTTGGGTCATAATGATGAAATGTTTAATGATTTTGATTTTAATGACTAATATACTTATGGGAAAGATTGTGTTCACCTCTCTTACGTACACTTCTTCATTTTGGTGTGTTCGATATTTTCCTTTTGTATAACATATCACACATATATAGAACTTTTGTCCACTGTAAAGTGTAGTTGATATTGATTCAAATGTGATATGTTTATTAATAAAATTGAACTATTAGGCTTTTCATTACATCTTATAAAATTCCTTTTCTCCACTGACAGTGAAATAGATCAACTGTACAAAATATATGGCATTCTTGGGGCGCCACATTCCACTGCTTTCACCATAGGGGCAAACAACTCTCAATTATTGGACTTAGTTGCTCATGATGTTGTAAGTGTTCATGTAACAGGAGTTCAGTCGTGTACCAGTTTTTTTTTTTTATTCTCTTTAATTCCCCTGATTATTGTGCAGGTTCCCCCTGTGAAGCTTTCTAACATTATTCCAAATGCTAGTTCGGAAGCTATAGACTTGATGACAGTATGCTTTAATTAATTGAATCTCTTTTTTTCTCTGTGCACGCACACATACACTGGCCTTGTAAATACTGTTATCTTCTAATATTCACTGCATTATATAATCTGTAGCAACTGCTACATTGGGACCCATCAAGAAGGCCAGATGCAGATCAGTCATTACAACATCCATTTTTTCATGTAACTTTCTCTTTGAAGCCTATTTTTCTTCACTTAATCTCTTCAATTTACTGATATATTCTACATAGGTGGACGCATGGGTTTCTTGTCCACTCGGTGATCCACTTGAGCTGAAGCTGAGTAGCAAGAGTAGGGAATTTTTTCTTTTATTTGTTTTGTATCCTCGTATTATATTTACACATTTCAGTTTGTCGAGCTTCATGTTAAAATACCATATATACTGTTTATTGTTTTTTTCTACTTACAGGGGCAAAGCCAAATCTCGAGCTGAAACTGCAGGATTTTGGCCCTGATCCCGATGATTGTTTTCTTGGCTTGACTTTAGCTGTAAAGCCCAGTGTTTCAAACTTAGGTACATACAACCTTAACTGTTTATTTAACCATAGTAAAAGTAACAGATTAGTTGGCGTAACTGCATGATGATTTTTGCTCTTTGAACACCCATTTTTGGTAGATAGTATGTATGGTATGTTGTTTTGTAAGATAAAAGTGCTCGCTTTCTTTTATTGCAATCTTTCTCAAGATTTGTGTTGGCGGGTTGATCTCTCTAGAAACATGCTAATCGGAAAAGCTAGGTTCAGGTTGTGTCTTTATGGTACTGCCAAGTGCTCCGCAGATTGAATGTAGAACTAAGTGCTACCAACATGAGAAATTGGTCAGTTTAACTGTGGTTATATGATATCAACAGCACAGTAGTTTTTGTCTATTGGAATGCTGTTGAAAACCAAACTCTCTAGACAAAGATTGTATTGCTTTTCTTAAATACTGCTTCAAAACTTGTAATGTTTATGTTATGTGTTCAAATTATACGGTTTTAGTCTGACAAGGAGGAAAAAGGGAACAAGACTTTGAATTATATGATATTGTTTACATTGATCTGTTATTCTTTTTTAAAGTAATTGATGTGTGTTGACTTTTTTGTCTTAATCCCAAATCTCACATCGGTGGGTTCATTGTTTGGGAAGGAGGTTTGATGGTTATAAATTAATCTCTCATCCTTCATTGTAATATATCCCAATTTGTAATATCTTCTCCCACATTAATAAAAGCGGGCTGCTGTACTCGGATATTAGACTAAACTGACTGAACTCTGTTAACAAGTTTCGGGTGTGTTTTTTTTTCTTTATCTCTTTTATTATTCCGCTTTATTGGTATTATGTTGCTTTCTTTTCTGTTGTAGTATAATATTTAATATTATTTGTTGGGTAACTCTGTTAGTGTTTTGTCCGGTTCATTTGTTCTGAGCTGGTACATTTCACTAGTTGTGTTGTTTTAGTGGGGAAATTACCCGATTTTCCCAACAAGTGGTATCAGAAGCCGAATGTTTGCCCTTGGGTTGTCTGAAATTTTTTGTAATATTGAATACTATATTTTGAGTCTATAATGGCAAATCAAGATAAAAAAGCGAAGGATGTTGTCTTAAATATTTGAGATTCTCGGTGTCCAGTTTGAAATCGGCAGTAGAAATATTTGATGGCATTGACCATTTCGGCATGTGGCAAGGAGAGGTCTTGGACTCTCTTTTCAGCAGGGTCTTGATATTGCTATTGAGGAAGAGAAATCAGAAGAGGTAGAGGATAAAGAGTAGAACATCATCAACCGATTGGCGTGCAAAACTATTCAGTCCTGCCTGTCCAGAGAGTGCCTGTCCAGAGAGCAGAAGTATGCTTTAAAATATGAGACTTCTACTCACAAACTGTGGAAGGTATTGAAGGACAAGTTTTTGAAAAAGAGTGGTCAGAACAAGCTCCTGATGAAGAAAATGTTGTTTCGATTTGACTACCAACAAAGTACTACTATGAATGAACACATCACTATGTTTAATCAATTAGTAGCAGACCTGTTCAATTTAGATGTGAAGTTTGAGGATGAGGATTTGGCTTTGATGTTGTTATCATCACTTACTGATGAATTTGAACATTTGGAGACTACGCTACTTCACGGGAAGGGGAATGTATTGTTAGATGCTGTTTGTTCTGCTTTATATAGTCATGAATTGAGAAATCATGATAAGATGAAAACCAAATCAACGACATCAGAAGAAACATTGGTGACAAGAGGTCGTTAGCAAAGTCAGACAAAAGAGAGAAGAGGAAGGTCTAAGTCTAAAGGTTGAGCCATTGTCAAAGATGAGTGTGCTTTCTGTCATGAGAAAGGACACTGGAAGAAAGACTATCCAAAATTGAAGAAAGCGAAGGCTCCGCAAGATGCAAATGTTGCAGAATGCAAAAGTGATGCGGAATGAAATATCTCTTTGATTGTTTCGCCTTCAACATCATCACATCCAGACGAGTGGATATTGGATTCAGGTTGCACCTATCATATGTGTCCCATTTCCAAATAAAGATGTTCGCAACCTTGGCAGTAATACAAATTGTTCTTCCTCACGCCTTTCAACATTATCAGTGCTCCTGAAGTTGCTTTAAGAATTCTATCTCGTATCATCTCAACTAGGCCTTTAGATTTTAAACCCCCAATTGGATGAGATTCTTCTTCAACTTTGGCACGTACCGCACATCCCGCAAAATTTTGGTGGATCCATCATGATTCCGCAGCTTGATTGAACCTATCCTGGATGTCTTACATGGATTATCGTTACCCCATGTAAACAATCCTGCCATCGAGTTCTTAAAATTCAAAGAACCATTCTCGAATGGGACACATATGATAGTTACAACCTGAATCCAATATCCACTCATCTGGATGCGATGATGCTGAAGGTGAGACAATCAAAGATATATCTGATTCCGCATCATTTTTGCATTCTGCAACATTTGCATCTTGCGGAGCCTTCCCTTTCTTCTTCAGTTTTGGACAGTCTTTCTTTCAGTATCCTTTCTCATGACAGAAAGCACACTCATCTTTGGCAACAACTCGACCTTTAGACTTAGACTTTCCTCTTCTCCCCTTTGTCTGGCTTTGTTGACCCTCTTGCCACCAATGCTTCTTCTGATGTCGTTGATTTGATTTTCATCTTATTCTGCTTTCTCAATTCATGATTATACAAAGCAGAACAAACAACATCTAACAACTCCTTCTCGTGAAGTAGTGTAGTCTCAAAATGTTCAAATTCACCAGGAAGAGATGATAACAACATCAAAGCCAAATCCTCATCCTCAAACTTCACATCTAAATTCAATAGGTCTGCTACTAATTGATTAAACATAGTGATGTATTCATTCATAGTAGTACCTTGTTGGCAGTCAAATCGGAACAACCTTTTCTTCATCAAGAACTTGTTTTGACCACTCTTTTTCAAAAACTTGTTTTCCAATGCCTTCCACAGTTTGTGAGCAGAAGTCTCGGTTTTTAAAGCATACTTCTGCTCTCTGGACATGCAAGATCGAATAGTTCCGCACACCAATCGGTTGATGATGCTCTAGTCTTTATCCTCTACCTCTTCTGTTTCTTTTCCTCAATGACAATATCAAGACCCTACTGAAAGGAGAGTCCAAGACCTCTCCTTGCCACATAACGAAATGGCTAGTGCCATTAAATATTTCCACCGCCAATTTCAAAGTGGACATCAGGAACCTCGACCATGATGACGAGGAGCCTGACACACTAGATGGAATTTTTAAGACAACATTCTTCGCTTCTTGATCTTTATTTGCCATTACAGACTCAAAATATAGTATTCAATATTACAAAAAAATTCAGACAACCTAAAGGCGAACCTCCGGCTTCTGATACCACTTGTTGGGAAAATCGGATAAAATTTCCCCACTAAAACAACACAACTAGTGAAATGAAACAGTTCAGAACAAATGAACCAGACAAAACACTAGCAGAGCTACCCGACAAATAATATTGAAGACTATTCTACAACAGAAAAGAAAGCAGTATAATACCAATAAATAGAGCAGAATAATAAAAGAACACACCCGAAACTTGTTAATGAAGTTCGACGAATTTAGCCTAATCTCCGAGCACAACTGAAATAACCCGTTTTTATTAATGTTGGAAAAAATATTACAAATTAGAATATATTACAATGAAGGAGGAGAGATTAATTTATAACCATCAAACCTCCTCTCCAAACAATGAACCTACCAATGTGGGATTAAGCCAAAAAAGTCAACATTATGATGTGATGCAAAGGAAAAAGTATTAAATAGCAAACAAAATACTGTAATATAAATATGAAACTATTTCCAATGTATCATTTAACATAATCTAAACTCTTCTATGATATAACTATGTCTTCTCTAAATATTCTAATGGTAAAATATGAAAAAGGTTAATGCTTTCTTACAAAGATTTTTATTGATATAATTTTTTTGTGTGAAAGATGTTGATAGTTGTTTGAACCCTTTTGCCTTTCACATTTCAAAACTTTTTTGTATTTTCCTTGTTTTATTAATAATGCACGTTGCTGATCATTTAATTATTGTCTTTTCCTGCAGATGTGGTCCAAAATGTATCGCAGGGTGTCAGAGAGGTTGGTAAATGGTGCTGTTAATACTGCTGCATGTTATGTTATATTTTATGTTTTGTAATCCTTATACAACCGTTGTTTACCACTATTCTGACTTAATCCTTCTTGTGAAAATGCAGAACATGCTATTTTGCTCAGATTTTAATGATCATTCAGACCAGTCAGGTGATAATTAGTTTCTTACCTTCTATTTACATTTAAACAATCGAAATTTCTTATTTGAAAATAGAAAGAAAAAAAGGACTGCATGACCATATAAAATATTTGAACACCGTTCACAGAATCTTTAGCAGGGACCAAATTAACTGATCATTATTATGACGCCTAAAACAATCCTATGCCACATGTGTAATGGTTTATTAATATTTTGATGACTTGAGTCTCTTCTTTTAAACTTGATGATGATGACGAGTTATATTTATTTCGTGATATAGTATTCTGGACCTTATTATCTCCTGATCGAAATGGTGTCGCCAACTCAGCCGAGACTTCACTGTCACTGTCATTCAGGTAAAAATGCCTTTTGCCTTTTCCCATATTGTTCATCTACATGGGGATATTCTCTTCTTGTCCATTGATATTTTGTTCTTCTTTACTTATCTATTATTTTAGCACCAAGTTAAATACAGGAAAAAGTAAAATGCTGTATTTTATAGTAGATTAAATTTGTCTTATAATTTGTTTTCCAAACTGAATATAGATACGTGACCAATTGTTTTGCTCTTTACAGTTCAGTGCAACAACATCCGCCAATTGGAGTTCCACAATCAGCGGGATTTTCTTTTCAGCCTTTGCAGCCTAACATCTTAACAACACCATTTTTGGCACTGTCTTCTCCCTTCCAGCGCGGCCACTGCCTTTGAATGACTCAACTTTGAACTGCACCAGTAAGATATGGAATCTTGATAATATGCATATATAATACTTTTTATTTATTGAAAATTAATATTTTGTACAGTTCTCTTTTCACTCAAAGTAGTTTCTTCTCTCCTCGCAATGAAATATAATGTAATTTTTACCGAGCAAATTCTATAATGAAACTTGATTCCATTCCTTAACTGTAACACTGAAATTGAGACCGTGTATTTCCAGAACTGAAATAGAGAGCATGAAAGACAGTTGTCAAAGTTCTTGTTCCTTTAGTATTCTAAAAAAAAATTCCTTTTCTTTTTCTGAACCTTGTTTGTCGTATTTGAAATTGAAAGTGCTTGCTTCTTGAGTACATTTTTTATTACCAAAATGTTAACATATGAATGAATACATAAATAGAGAGTACTTCAGTTTTATGTTTCTTTAATATGAAAACTGACACATGATGGTCCTACTTCAAAGTTAAGCAATCGGTGCTTATTGAGATACAACTGCAAAGATTCTTATTTGTTGTTTATAAGGAAAAAGAGAGTTAAGTATCTCCATAAGTATGCAGAATTTTAAGAAGTATTTTCTTAAAACAAGAAATGAAGAATTTGAAATGCCATCACAAAAGTAAGAATTTCAAGTTCTCTTGTCCTGACTTTCCTTTTCCTTTTTTTTCCCTTCAAAACATTCCTGTCTAGTTTTCTATCTGCATTAGTTAATTCATCAGAGCTTCTTCATTTGAATTATTTTACTTCAACAATCACCGTGGACAAGTTCCTTGATTCCGAGTCATCACAATTAGGGAGTAGCATTCTTGGTATATTACCTTGAAAATGTGAATGTAAGTTTTTAAGCTATAAATATCCAAGCTGTAGAGTGGTGTATTGTACTTCAATATTCTTCGATCTTTCATTTCTTACTTCAATCTTACGTTGGCATTGGAGTGAGTTCTGCCCAAGCATTATTATGGTTTGTCCTTCCTTTTTCTCATTCACACATCTTAGTACATCTTTTTCAGCAATTGTTCATGGCCATGTCATGTTGCTACCTAAAAATTGAGGTCATAGACGAAAATGATATTTAAAATTTTGTTTGATATATTTAGTAATTTGTTATTTTTTAATTAAATATTACAAATGAATATTTACACTAGTTTAGTCAATATTTAAAATAACAAACTCATCCAATCTCCTAGCGAAAATACATTCACGACAATTGTATCCGTATTTTTTAATTTGGATGAGTCGAAGTTGAAAAGAAAAAAATAACATGTAAAAAGAAAATGATGAATTGATAAATCAACATCTTTCTTTTCCTCTAGTTTGAGCTTCTCTCCTCTTTATACTTTTTCTCTTCTTCTTTTGTTGCTGATTTGGGGATCAATGAGTATGATGAGGTTTCGGCTAAAGTTTGGGTTCACTTGATGGTAAATGCAAAAGAATGATGAATTTACAGAGGAATGAAGTTGCTTGAAGTGGAGTGAAGCAGCGGAGAGGAAAACTC
>Ga0123341_1004720_pt1 | contig 12027 bp, 6 predicted proteins | sample Turbeapinknodule_FD_89959 | JGI IMG/M metagenome (GOLD analysis project Ga0123341, IMG submission 89959) | Root nodule microbial communities of legume samples collected from Mexico - Turtle bean Mexico pink nodule | ecosystem: Host-associated > Plants > Roots > Nodule | place: Mexico: Nepantla... | reverse complement strand
ATACTAACCAATCTTGCAAATACTTTGAAATTCTTCATTATTGTTGTCATAGCAAGCCAGGAGGAAGGCGCCATAAACTCCTACAAGACATGTCACTATTTCATTTCAAACCGCTCTAAGCTATTCACAATACCAGTGTATCTTAATCCCAAGGGCATAGCCTTCTTCATACATGATGTTAAAACGACGAGTAAAATAAGCAACATCACATTAAAGAGTACACTTTCTGATCACCTGTACGTCTTCCATGTCCGTGGAAAGCACCAATAGGTACCAAATCTACAGAGTCCCCTAAACTGCAAACTAGAGCCATTGAGCAAACATAAATTCATAATAAAGAATTAAGAAATATGAATGTCAGAACACACATCCTTACTTCTCCATATAATCTTTCTTCAGTTTTAGCCACCCGAGTGATCGCTTGGCAGGTTCATATGTAGCATCCTCATTTAATGTCTTAATGACTAATCCCTCACAACTATGAATCAAGAGACACCAAATATCAATGACAAATTCTCATTCAAATAATAGCAAGAAAACCAAACTTGAAACATATGTGAATGTCGGACAATAAACAATAATTTGAAGAGTATCATGCATTGTGCTGAAATTATGTACTATTTTAAACTCGAAATTAAGTAGAAGAGAAAGTGCACCTAGCACCAACAGCTTGGTAAAGAAAATTTTGTAACTCCTCAACATCATTTGAAGTTAATGCTTTTGCAAACTGAAGAGATCCAGATTCTTCATCAAAAGAGGCATAAAGATGCTGCAGACAGAAAACAGATACCCATCAATAAGTAGTTCTTATTTGTATAGAAGCCCGTGATTAATGGAATAAATTCATGAAAAAACAACATTCAATCAACGCTATGAAAGAGATCAATTGGTTTCCCTACCTATCAGGACTTGCGCAAGAGAACCCAACCTAAGAAACTACTCCATTAAGTGGAAGAGTCTCAATGCTTAAGTATTGTTAAAATTATGATTGTATGGTATTGTACAGTTTTCATAAAGCCGTATTTTAGGTGTATGTACCTAGCCTAAGGATTGAGTGATATAGGATAACTCTTTTCTCTTTCATATCTGTGTATATATATAATCACTGATTTTTACTGCATCCAAATTCAAGTGCATCCAAATTCAAGTCAGTATCAAAGCCCTGTTGTCTCCGGCCACCGTCTTCTGAAACAGTTTTGTCTAGCAAAGTCAGGGGTTTGGTGTGCCTCAAGGAGAACCCAACCCCAGTAGTGACATGACAAAAAGATTAGTAATGTGCTGCCCCGCTCTAATCCCAGTCAGTCCTTTATCAGGCACATGTGTCCATGTGCAACGTGGAATCACACCGGACCGCTTTCATCTGTCTTGTCGGCATCTTATGGTCACATTTCTTGACACTAAGTTCTAAAATAAATGAGTACCAAGAGTATGAGACTTAAATTTGAAAAAACCAACAATTAAGGTCAATCTTGTTGGGGACCAGTGTTTCAACAATTTGTATTTCTCAATCAGTGGAAGATTAACATTTGTGGGGTAATAGTTGACTCGAGTGCCTCTGATAATTTTTCTGGTCCGTCAACTCTTTCACATGATTCATTTCAGATTGGCCAATTACTCTTATGAAAAGTATTTGTTCCACGCTTAATCCATATCCCATTTATCGTCAACATTGTACTCTTTTTTTGTTTCTTTGTTTGCCACCATTGTTCCTAAAATTATTACTTGATCATCCAAGATAGCAACAAGCATGATTGATGAAGTGCACGATCTTGTAAGCATTGACACATAGAAGTTTGTTCCTATTCCCTCCCTCTGGAAAGAAGATTGTGGTTATAGATGGGTCTATGTTGTTGAAATTGGACCTACCCAGTGATGAAGTTGATCACCTTAAAGCTTGATTGGTGGCCAAATGATATATACAAATTTATAAACTTGATACCCACTAGGTTTTTTTTCTTGCAATGGTTGTTTTTTTTCATTAGCCACTTCACCAACTTCACACTAAAAATGTTTTCCTTCATGGTAATATTAAGGAGGGAATTTACATGGAGCAACCTATTGGATTTGTTGCCAAGGGAGAGTCTCTCTATGGTCCAAAGTAGTCCCCACGAGCATGATTTGGTAAATTCAAACATACTATGCAGGTGTTTGGATTGAAACAAAGTTGACAGATCATTTACTTTTCTACAACCACACTTCTCCTGGGAAGTTTGTCTATCTAATCGTCTATGTGCATGATATAGTTATTCAAAAGAATTATACCACTAGGATCTCTTAGCTAAAGTTGCAATTATTCAACCATTTTTCAAACTAAAGATCTTAGTTATAAAAAAAATATTTTCCAAGTATATTGAAGTGGCTTAATCAAAAGAAGGTGTTGTTATTTCACAAAGGAAATATGGTTTTGACATTCTTGAGAAGATAGGGTTGGCAAATTTATGTCTATTGATGTTTCCATTGATCCAAATCAAAATTTGATGGGGTACTACGGTGAAACTTTTTCAAATCAAGAAAGAAATAGAAACTCATTTATCACATTGGTTAAGTTAGGCTTTAAACACTACTCCAATAATTACAAGACATAATATTTGTCGAAGTTGTTAGACAATTCATGAAGAATCCTCACAAGTGTTTTGGGTTGAGCTCTCCTTCTGTGCTAAGTCCTAACAATTGGTGTTTTTATTGAGTTAGACTATAGAACGAAATATCATAGGTTGGATTAAGGTGAAAACAAAATATTGATTGATGAATGAAGTCATCTCAAGGAGAAAAGGACTATCACCAGATCAATGATGATTATTGATGTCAATCCATAAAAGGGGTGACAGTTTTAGGAGTCCCACATTGAGTGGGGCGAACTACTTAATATGGTACTTACAAGCGGTGTTGTCAAGATCGCGATCTAGATCGCCGATCTTACGAAAAGAAAACAAGTTAGATTGTGGGGTGGATCAGAATTTGTCCGAATTGGAGCGATCCAACCATTCGGGTCAAACGATCTCTAGGCCTCTCTGATTCATGACTCGGCCCATTAAAAAAAACTAAACACCCAATCCAAATAAAACCAGAAACCCTAATTTCAAAACCCTATGTAGCTCACGACTTCGTTCTCGCCACCGCTCATGCCTCCGTTCACGCCTCGGTTCGCCGCTGCCCGCACCACCGCGACTCCACTGCCTCCGCCACAGCTCCACTGCTCGCGCCACTACAGCACGACGCGCGCCTCCACCACTGCCAGCACTTTCTATGATTGCTGCCGCACACTACTCTTCATTGCATTTGGATGATAATTATGAATGATGATAATGAAAATGAAGATCATTTAGAGGAGGAAGATGATTATCCTATGATTAATGTGAATGATTTTCTTGGATAGTTTACCTGTATTAAACATTATCTTGAATCTACTATAACTATGTTATGTTTTTGGACCATTTTATGAATTATGAATCTATGTTTAATTATGTTATGCAATGTATTTGGACCATTGTATGAATTATGAATCTATTTTTAATTATGTTATTATAGTAGTAACTCGAATAATAACTCTTCCGACTCGAGTTACGATAATTGGGTTACGAATTTTCATACCCTATCCGATCCGCTAACAACATTGCTTACAAGGAGGTTCCTCTACCTAATGGAGGAGTCTTTTTAGGTTGGACTTCCCTCTTGTGCTTAAGTCTTAACACTACCAAGCTAAAAAGTGTATCTCAAAAGTTTGATCAGCATGTAGGTTTAAAACCTTTCAGCCTTCTCAAGGACTAAGCTACTGAATAAAAAAAACATGAAATTGTTGGTAGATGTTCAGTACCTCTCTACGGACTCTGAGGTTTTTCTGAAGAAGTTCTTGGCCATTTAGATACAACAAATCGAAACCAAATACGCAAACATTAACCTTTATATCTTCAGTTTCTACTTTCTTGCGAGGTCGAGTAGCAAGAGTCTGTCAAAAAGAAACATGTTCTTGAAAGAGTAAAAGAGAATTTAGATGTGAAGTACTAACATGTCACATATAAAGGCAGGTCATAAATGTAAATGAAATCTTCCTATCTGATACATGTCCTATATATTCTATGACAGAGAACTATAATAGAGAACTTTCTATGTATCAGTTAAAATAACATTCTTTTCTTCTTTCAAGTCACATGTCTAACTATCAAATCCTACCACAAAAATATCCAAAACCGAACTTGTGTCACCAAGATAGGTAAAACAACACAAGCATAACATACCAAAGGACTTAATTTTGATCAACTGCACGTAGAAAAAGGTTTCTGATAATGTACTGACATCAAAAAAAAGAAAAACAGCATTAAGATTACCTGGAAAGAAAGAAGCTTCCGTGTTGCGCGGTCATATGCAACAATTTCACAATCAAGAATAAATGAAGATACACTTTCTTTCTTTAACCTGTTCATTGACACAAAATGGTCATACATTGTTTTACTAAATGCAAATTCGTGTTGTTAAGAAGTGCCCTTCCTAATAAAGCTTTTTTCTACCTTGAAACTGCCTCAATAACATCAGGAAACTTCTCAGTGTTCCGTTCTTCTTGTCTACTGTAAATCTCAACTTTACCATTCTCCAGATAATGTATCTGTTTCAATGCAGATAATGATATTGTACATAATTAGTATCATAATAGCTATGTTTCTGATGGAAGATTTGACCATGAAGTATCACCTGGGCACGCTCTCCGTCATATTTGTATTCACAGGTAAACTCCACACCCTGGAATTTTTTTAGAATTTCAGGTACAGTTTTTACTGCCTTTGGCAGCATAGGTCTAATTGGAACACCAGGGGTAAATTTTAAAAATTTCTTTGGAAGCATCCATAGACCCTCTCTAAGCAGTGCAGATATTATTTTGTCATAGTCAGGAAGAACAGAATAGACTTGTTTAACAATATCCGAAGCCTGATGCAAAATGAAACCAGAAATAAATATATACTTACACACACACACACACACACACACACACACACACGCACACACACCCATATATATATATATATAATAGGAAAGAAAATGAGGAGGTGGTCTAGAGTGTTCTTCACTGTATACTGCAGCTTGGCCTAATGCAGCCAATAGAGTTTGCTCTGCATAACCAATTCGCAACTTCGCCTAGAAAACAAGAACAGGATGCATTTAACATGGAGAAGTAAGCCCACCAGAACATTTAAATAAAGAATTAAAATTTCAACCTGAAGCAAACGAATTAGATATTGAGGTTCACACTCAGTTGCAGCAACAAGAAGTGCCTTGATATGGTTCTTTTTTATTTCTTGACTGTCTTTTCCAGATTCCTGAACACATTCAGAAATAAAGAAAAAGTAACAACATAATTTAGCAACATTCAGTTGTACACAAAAAGGTGTTCAAACCCCGACAACAAATTCCTGCTTTATTCTCTTACAATAAATACACCAAGCCATACTAACTTCCAACATGGCCACTAAACAGATGGCAAGAAATTTAAAGATGAAAACAAACGTATATTTAGTTAGCCATGGCTTCAGCAAAAGATGCAGAAAGGAACCTCCTTCCCAGGCACATTAAACTCCAAAAAACATCTAACCATAATAGAGAATAGAAAAATGAATGAGCTGAAAATGACTGTTGTGCTCTATGCACGATATGTGATAAAGGCACCAATAACACACTCCGTCTTCTTCAGTATCAGTGGGAACTTACTTTTGCAAATTCTCTCTTTTTTTTACCATTCAAGCTGTTATACCACGTCAGAATGCACTAAACCTAGTTATCCCAAACCAAAGACCCATGATCATGTTGTGCTTAGTTTTCTCAATCACTCAAACATTGTAATAATAATTTCAAAATTAATCCATACATGGGTAGAACTTATAATGCAAGTTGTCAACAAAAAACTAGGCACTGCTATTTAGAAAGTAAATTTCAATAACATTGCAAACGTTTTGTCAAATTCCATCCCATACCCTTTCTTTTTTAAACCCTGCACTAACCCCATTTAATTGTTTGAAATAAACTGCAGTATTTTATAGGTGCCCAACCACTGAAATCATAATCAATGGACTATGAGAGGAACGCTTGGTAACATATCGAACAACCCAAATGCATTGGGATATTAAAATTCAATGATAACATACCTTAGCAATAAGGCGAAAAGTGTTGAAAACCTTCCTAATGGTCAATGCTTCAGGAGGCTTCTGCGGCTTATAATATTGAGAAATGGTAGATTGAGACGAACGGCTCTCTTTAACAAGCAAGCCCAAATCCCCCTTTTTCTGCCAATAATAAAATGTCCTTCGGTCAAAGTCGTCTCAGCAACGAGAATGGAAGAAATGCCAAAAGAATCAGTCACCTGATACTAATTCTTAGTAAACAATTTCAGTCAAATTCATCTCAATAAGAATAATGCAAGAAAAAACAAAAGATTCAAGCACCGACAAATTCATTTCAACAAGAATTCTTAACAAGCGTCTTCTCCGGTCAAATTCAACTAAACAACAAGAAGGGAAAAAAAGAACCAAAAAGACTCAACTAAATTCAATCACCTGATACTGAGTCTTAATTAACTCCTCCTCCTTTCCATAGGCCTCCGCGAATGTCTTGATAATGATCGAGTCGCCGATTCCCAACTCCAACCCTTCATGAGGAGGCGCAATCCGGCTGGCGGAGAGGTAAACGATGGGAACAAGATCCTCCGGCGTGACGACCATAACAGTCCGCAGCATATTGCAAGCAATGTCAGTTATAACAGTTTTGCTGGTTTCCTCATCAATCATATCAAATGCCCAGGCGAGAAAGAGAAACGGCACTGGCTGTCCCTTCTCCCATGCAGTCACCGAAGCGGGATCGAAACTCGAGGGTTTCTGCCTCAACTGCTGCACTTGCTTCTCCATCTCCACGACTTCTTCTGGTTTAACCGCTTCTTCTGCTCTAAGAACTTCTTCCGGTTTAAGAACCTCTTCCGGTTTAACAGCTTGCGGAGAAGGCAGATTGAGGAATTTGTTGATGCTAGGGTTTTGTGAGGAAGTGGAGTGTGGGGATTTTTTTTTCTTGGCGACGGAAGTGGAGTTTGGGGATTTTCTTTTCTTGAGGTTTGCCGATGAAAGTTTGGGTGTTTGGGGTTTGGACTGGGAATTCTTCTTGGCGGCGGCGGCGGCGGCGGCGACGGACATTAGAAAGTCCAAGGCGGAGGGTGGCGAATTGGACATGGCGCGGAGACAGACGGAGGAAAGAGACAGAAGGAAATTGGAGAAGAGGATCTTGTTATTCTCAACAATAAAAATAAAATTGTAACTACTGAATAAGAAAATAAAATGACAATTAATTATGATAATTAATATATAATTTTCTTAATATCTAATGACTAATAATATTATATAATAATTGATATATTTTTTAATACGAGTTTGAATGATTTGAGGGAAGTTCGTTATTCTGTTAAATGATAAGCCAAATGATATTTGTTTCTATAATTATAACAATATTCCTTCTTACATAGATCAACATTTTATTTCTATAATTATAGCAATTATTATCTATGGATTAGCATTGTATTGTTTTAAAAGTATTCGGTTTGGTTACTTTTTTTTCAATGAAATGAAAGTTATTTTATATATATTTCATTTCTTATCTTAGTTAAATATAATATATTGAATAAAAATATAAAAAAAATAAACAATTTAATTATTATATTTTAATAATAAATAAATAAAATAGATATGTTCATTTGATTATAAATAATCTTATAAAAATTATAAGATTATAAAACCTGACAAAAAAAAGCATAGTAGGATAGAAACTATGCTACTTTTTAATATAATTTAGATAATTTCTCTCAATAGTAAAATTTTTAAGTCACCGAGTTAAAATTTATTAAGATGATATTATTAGAGTCATCATCACAATTGTGTTTATTTTAAATCTCTGAATTTCATTTTGATTTTGTCTTTAAAAGATATATTAGAAGTTTATGAGAAGATGTATTTTAATTTTCTTTAATTTCGACTCTTAAGTGATATGAAATTATTAAACAATATCGAAACAAGTCTCAAGTCAACTTTTTCATCTCAACTCAAGTGCATTAAGTTAACATTGTTAGGTCAATCATCACATTTAAGATATTGTCCATTTTGGAATTTGGAGCTTCATCATAATTTGATCATTAAAAGGTGTCTCAGAAGGTTAAGGGAGAAATGTGTCTCTAAATTTTTATTAATCTTAACTCTAAGCAATGTGAGACTATTGAATGTACCAGATCAAGTCCCACGTCACTAATGTATTGACTTTAAGTCTGTTGAGATATCATGTTAGGATTATGAGATATTGTTAACTTTAAAACTTAGACTTGTCACAATTTTGTCCCTTATAACTGAATGAAAAAAAAATTAATAATTAAAAGTGGATGCATAAATATATTAATAAAATAGATAAGTATCATTTAAGAGAACAAAGAAAAAGTTGAGATAGTAAATAAATAAATAAAAACTCACGAAAAAAAGAAATATATTTGTTTTTAGGGTATTTCATTCTTTCATTGTGTTTACTCTTAAAAGGATAATGAAAAATACAAAATTGTATCCATATTCTTATTGTTGATCAATCCTTTGTTCATGTATTATATCAACAACTCATAGAAAAAAACATCCATATTTTATTTTAGCAATGTGTTTTAACTGTGAAATTTGAATGCTACTTTTATATTACACGATTCTAAAATATTTTTCATAAAAAAATAGTTCTATATTATATAATCTAGAGGTTTTTTTGAAAAAAAAATATTTCTAAATTGTACAATATATTCTTTATTAAATAATTTATAAGTTATTTTTCATGGAAAAAAATTACTTCTAAGTGATTTTATTTGAATTTACTTCCAAATCCAAGAATCTAAACATCTATTTTCAATTGTACAATTCAAAGGTATTATTTTATAAAAAAATTAAATTATATAATTTAGAATGTAATTTTATTTTGTACCAATATCATTTATTTTGATTGATAACCATATTTAAGTATTGACAACAAAGTGAGGTTGTTTGGATATATGTTAAATGATTAAAGAATTGTGAAAAAACTACTTGTAACAACTTCAAAGAGGTTTGAAGCCATCATAACAACCTTGGAGAACACAAATGACCTATCAAGAGTGACGGTTGACCTGGCCGACTTGTTCAGACACGATTCGCCATCCATCTAGAGCATAATTATCTCTTGCCTCTACCTTCAGAAGTTATGTCTTCTTAGGTGTCGTCGCCGCCCCCGTCGGCTTCGGATTTAGATTAGTAGGGGAGAGTAGTAGGGATGTATATTGTAAATGGATGTACATTGTGATAACATTCTTGCGTCATGTAATAAATCTTTCCTCTAATAAATAATGTTTTTTCCTAGTTGTTGCTGACTTGACAATAAAACGTTATAATGTGGGGTCCAATGAGGTTTTAAAATTTAGGGTTTTATTGCGTTTTCTCATAGTGGGTTTATAGGATTTGCATTTATTTTTGTTTGTGTTTTCTCGAGCTTGATTTCTGAATTCCCGCAGTTTCTCCAACTACATATACTTGGTGGCTTGGTGCCTAAGCTCGTTCATACTCGCAGCAGGTTGCTTGCACAAGCTATCCGTGAAGGAACTCGGACGGAGGGCCGTCAACATGTGATGCATTGTTACGTCGGGACTGAGGTTCTGGATGCTCATTACAATTATTCCAATATTTTGGTATATGAAAACCCTTTTTTTTATTCCTTTTTGTTTTTTTAGGCATTTTAGTATATGAAATGAAATAATTTTTAACAATTTCTAGTTTCTCTTATCTACCATGCTTTTGCTACATCCATATGTTTTAGTGTTAAAGGGAGATAGGTATTTTCATGTTATTAATATTTGGAAAATGTTAACTAACTTCCCTTTATAGTTAATAGAGTTCTTAAGATATTTGGATCCTTATAACTTCGTAAGTTTATTTTTATCAATTATTTTATGTTTTTTAGGTAATGAAAAAGTCTCTGATGATAAAGTCAGAATTGATTTTAGTTTATTATCAGATAAAATTCACTCTACTCGTCTCTTGGGTTGATCACCTATTTATAGTATTTTCTTATTGGACCTTAAACTCAATTAGGCTTTCACTCTTTGTGTGCTCACTATTTATTAAATATACTCCTTGGGTTTGGCCAATTTATTAGACTTTGCTACAATATTTCACTAATTAATTATTCATTTGTTTCTATTTAATTTTCAATCTTATTTTCGGTATCTCAATCTTTTGACTACTTGACCTAATCTTTTCAACTTTTCGACCATTCGGCCTAGACAGTAGAGATGTCATTTTAGATATGAAAGAAATTAGAAGTATTATGATACCATTTTAGATATGGAATAAATTTCGGGTGTTTATAATTTGAGTTGGTTTAATTTTTATTTTATTAAAAAGTCATTTTAACTAAACATAAAAAAAAATGTATTCCAATTTGTTTTGGGTTCAATTTAATATAAAATATTGTTCCTGCTAGGGAGATGGGATCTAGAGAACTATTGAAGTCTTCTTCTCCTTCCTTCGGTCGGGCAGGTGACTAGGTGATGAGTTGGGATTCTTCTCGTCCTTCTGCTTCTCGTTCGGCACTCGGTCGTCGGGCGAACACCGGATGGTGGGGGTACTTGCGAAGGCACTCTGACGCTCAAGTCAGTAAAGCGGGTGATGATGCTCTGGTAGGTGAACAGTAATAAATGACATACCTTACTCCTTGGGATGCGTGCTATTTATATTATTCTAATGGGCCTACCTTGTTGGGCCCGTCTATCGAGGTGGATATCGCTTAGGGTTGTATTACCTAATTCTTGATGATGTATTAGCTTCACTGATCTCGGTTTGAGCGTTAATTGTAATAGGGTTCGACCATGACTATGTTCCCTTGGTATGGGTCGGCCATCGGCCAAATCCTCGTGGTCTCGACCGTCTCGGTTAGGTCTTCTAAGGTCTCGACCAAATGGGTTGTCGGCCTCGTCCTCTCGACCAAATCTCTTAAGGCTCAGCCAGGTTTCGCAAGTCTCAGTCAGGTAGGCTTGGCCTCGAGCAGCCAGATGGATCCCAGCCTCGCCCATACCGGTACAAATATGAACGAAAATAAATAAACAATATATATTTATGATCAGTTTGGATTGATTTTAACGATGTTTCTTACAATAAAATTGTTATAAACAATCTTTTATGAAATAATTATTAAACATTTTATAATGAAAAAAATCTTAAATAAAGAGACGTGTTATTATTTCTTTTGGATACAATTTGTCTTATATAAATTTTTTTTTATCATTTACAGAATTTTATAATTAAAAACCGCAATGCAAATTTATTATCATATTTGATAAATATGAATACTTTGTGATTACAGTAGAATCAAATAATAAAACAACATTTAATTAATAATTTTTTTAATTATACATTAGCTGTTAATTAATTTTAAACATATAATCCTATATAGTTGTTAATTAATTTTAAACATATAATCCTATATAGTTGTTAATTAATTTTAAACATATAATACTAAATTTAAATATAACAAACAGTTTGATCAATCTAAAATCCAAATCAAACCATTTAGTAGAAGAAAAAATAGATTCAAAAAATTTAAAGAAAATTCAGTTTTGGTTTTTTTTTTTTTATGGCTCTTCAGTTATCTCTTTAGATTGATTATCTTTTTAACAGTCTTAGATTAAACAATATTTATTCAAACCCATGTTACTCAAGTTGAAAACTACCATATAAATTTGTTATAATGTTTTGATAAATATATATATATATATATATATTTATTGTGATTATAATATAATCAAATCTTAAAACAATCTTCAAGAACACACGTATGTTGCTTGCATTAAATTCATATAATATATTAATTTAGTCACAAAATTAGCATTTTAGTCCTTACAATTGTAGGACATTTATCAACCTATAGTTCTTAAATTATAAATTAAATGTAATTTTGGTTTTTAATATTTTTCCTAGAATTTTAGTTCTTAATTTTTAATTAATTATTCGT
>Ga0123341_1004719_pt1 | contig 12028 bp, 7 predicted proteins | sample Turbeapinknodule_FD_89959 | JGI IMG/M metagenome (GOLD analysis project Ga0123341, IMG submission 89959) | Root nodule microbial communities of legume samples collected from Mexico - Turtle bean Mexico pink nodule | ecosystem: Host-associated > Plants > Roots > Nodule | place: Mexico: Nepantla... | reverse complement strand
TATATATATATATATATATATATATATATACTGAGGCTTTTCTATGTGGTATTCTAAGTGGTGAAGGATGTTTTAAAGGTTGATGTCAAGTATTTATTTTATGTGTTTTTTTATGTTCAATTAATAAAATAAAATATAATATATAGATATAACACTAAAACATTATACATTTATGACCTCTTATAATACAAAATACAGAAAACATTGTCCATATATATATATATATATATATATATATATATATATATATATATTAATATAAAAGGTTGTGGATTTACCATTTTTTATTTCTCATTTTGCTTACATCTCCTCCATAGATATATTAAATGGTATTGTTGTCAGCATTACACGTTGTTGCACACTTTTGATAAAAAAAAATGATGTAGTGTAGGATTTGCCAGAAGTTAAGATATAAAGAGGGAAAAAAAACAAAGATTAAGCTCTAATAAAAGGTCTAGTAAAGTTATTTCTATGAAAAATCATAGCATATAGATGGTTCGGAAAATCAGAATTAATTCTTCCTCTTTGGTGTAAATACAAAATGGGCGCTTGCGGAAACAATAAAAAATAATAAAAAATATAGCAAATAAAATAATGTCATTGAGAATTTTTAACGTGGGAAAGCTTCCTCAACTTGAGAAATAAAAACCCGCGGGACCTAGTCCAGAAAATGTTTTCACTATGAAAGTAGGATTACAATATTTGTTTCTCTCACTATGTGAGGATAACACTTAATCTCACCCAAGAATGATGAAATACAGTGTCTCTAGCCTTTCACTAGGATTTCTAATCTCACATTATCATGGATTCTCTCTTTTACACTCTATGTTGCTATTCTCACTTGTTTGCTTTTCTCTTGCTCAAGTTCCCTTTATATAGGGAATAGAGGAAGGCTTATCACATAAAGAGATAATGGGTAATTAAAGTTCATTACATTTTCAAGAGAGAGCTACAATTCCAAGACTTTTGAAATGACAATTATTGAATATATTCAATAGATCAGTTACCAATATTGATTGATCATGGTCCCCATTAGAATAAAGAAGGATTCCCAACATAGATAAAATAGCCTTTTGAAAATGGTTACTCAAATACCTTTCAAATCCTTAGGTAAAAAACAAAAGAGACGCTTAGTGAGTAAGAAAACAGTGAAAACCTATACTTTGAGTGAGGTTGAGAGAGAAAAAAGTAGAAAAAAAATGAAACTTATAAACTATGTATGTGTCCTTCAAAGGGCTTGTCATTTGTCGAGTATAGGTGAAACTGCAAAAATAAATCACATAGTCAAATTTATTTTTAATTTTAGTAAATTTTTGCTATTTTTTCTCAATTTTTTTGTGTGATGATATATGGAGAATTTCCTTTGACTTTAGTTTATGTAATATTATTTATAGATTTCTCCTACTTTGTGCTCATGAGGAGAGTCAATATTCCACCCTCACCTCATTTAAATATGTGCATTTCTGCACACATCATAGAAACAACACATATTTATTCCACACCTCCAATATCTTGACTGCAGGTAAATTGTTGAAAACCAAAAGAACTTTAAAAACCAGATGTATTTTTATAAACATGAAAGATGTAAGGGGAATTAATTAAATTTATGAAAATTTATATGAAGTTTGGCTAAATAATTACATTTAGCGACTTCAAAATGTCATGAATTCTCTCTCACAAGCAAACCATTAATTAAGATTTTTAAATTTCATGTTCTTCATTACCTCCATGGATCACCAAATGTTGATTTCATTAAAACTTAGATGCATAATATATTTGACGGGTGAGAGTGGATAATCCTGCAAGAAATAAAAAATTTCAAAATAGAAATACATACATCAATTAAAACAATAAAATAATCTCATTTACTAAAAGAAATAAAAACTATCAAATTATATGCAATTATACGTAATTACATGCAATTAATTTAATAATGATAGAATCTCATGATTAGTGGAGACATCAACTTCACTTTCCTGGCTTCAAGAATATGTAACGGAATCCCAAGCCAATCATTCAACCACTATCCAATATCGGCTGAATGGAACTAGGTATCTTATGCATCATTTTCTTTCAAAATTCACAATTTTCTTCTACACACAGTTACCCGTTGGTCAGAAACCCATCAGACGAAAATGGGTCTATAAAATAAAGTACAAATCGGATAGCAGCGTCGAAAGATATAAAGCGCGCCTTGTCGCAAAAGGGTACACTCATATTGAAGGTGTTGACTATTGCGAAACTTTTTCACCAACAGCAAAATTAACAACTTTGAGGTGTCTCCTCACCATTGCAGCAACCAGGAATTGGTTTATTCACCAGCTGGATGTGCAAAAGGCCTTCTTACATGGCAAATTGCACGAAATTATTTATATGGACTTGCCACCTAGGCATCATTGACAAACAAGCCTCCGGACATGATCTAGAGATGGTTTTCAACATTTTCTTATGTAATTAAATCTCCAGGATTTCAATAGTCCAAGGTGGACTACTCTTTATTCATAAGACAAAATAACTTATCATTTAATGTCCTTTTGATTTATGTGGACAATATTCTTTTGATAGGAAATGAATGATCTGAAAAAAAATGCAACGTCTTGAAGAGGTCTATTACGACGATTTCACATTAAAGATCTTGAAGACTTAAAATATTTTCTAGGGATTGAATTTTCCCGTTCCAAAGCTAGTCTCTGGTAGGGGCATACTTAATGAGTATTCCGAAAGACGATGAGACTGAAATGAAATCCAATGATTATGATTGAAAATATATCCATGTGCGGTCTATATGAATGATGGAATTGGTATTGAAATTTTATATGACAACATTGATGTTATAAATGATTAGTTTGATTGGTTCTCTTTGCATGAATTAAATATGTTATGAAATTTATTTTCATTAGCTTACCCTTGCTTTTCTTGTTGTGTTTGAACTGCAATGATTGTACTACGTACACGAGAAAATGATCATATAGGTGTCGGAGGGTTTTAGGATGTAGTTTTGAACCTTATATGGTTAATATTTATATTTTTGTAAGTCATAATCTTATAATAGAAATATTTTGAAAAACTCCAAGTTTGTGTAGAAATCGGTAGAATTTATATTGTAATAGTTAGATGTATTTTATAGGGTGTTACACAATTCAAATCATAAGTTATGTTACAACTGAAATTGAAAAACCTTTTTATTGAAAATGAGTAGTTTTGAAATTGTATTAGCCAAATTGCAGTTGTAAAAACTAATTTTTTTTCAATCTACAGTCAAAGTAACATTTTTTTTACAACAAACTTCATTATAACTTCAATTGAGCTTTTGATTGGTTGTACTTGTACTTCAAACTCAATAATTATTATGGAAAACTCAATATTATGGAAAGCTTGATATTGTATTGCAGGCAAAAAAGGTACCTATTCCTAGTAAGACATCCCAATTTCCTACGAAAATGCCAAAGCCTTCTGCTCCATCTCCACCCAGAAGACCAACAACAAAATCCAGGCCTCAAAGAGTTAATGGACATGACATAGTTGGAGCTCCTCTAAGCCTATTAACATGAGCATTACCACCAAAAGCTAAAGATAAGCCAACCACAAAGTAAGTCATTTAATGCATGATGTGAATAGACCTCAAATGTGAAACTAAAAATTGAACTACAACTCTAGATGAATGTTTATTTTAATCTAGCTTTGCACACAACTCAAATAAAAAACAAGCAACATGAATGAAAATCACAAAATTTATCAGATTAGTCTATGATTGCATGAATAACAGTATTATGAATATTTTCTTGAGCTTATGATAAATGGTGGCAACTGAAGGATTATATTGATTGGTTTGAATGAAAAAGAAATTTGTTTAATACCCTTTAAGAGCTTTCCATTTGCATTGCAGTGGTGAAGGTGTGAGAGATGGAACAACTATTTGTGAACAAAATGGTGGTGGTGTGTTTGGATTACGTTGGTTGATCTCCATAATTGCTTTTGCTTGGGCCATGCATTACTTCTTAAACAATTTGGACCGTCTGTTGTTCACAAGAGAGCAATGATGGAATCATGGAATCACAATCAAATGTTGATCATGCGATTTTAATTTGAAATCATTTCCATGTTTTTATTTTGAACATTTCTATTTCAATCTTGTTGTAAATAGTTTATGTGCCAAATAAAGTGCTAGTGGCACTTCAAGTTAAAACTTTACAAATTTTATTTCATGAATAATCCATCATGTCTCATCTTTTCTTTTGTCTAAAGCACATAGATTGTCACTGGTGTAGAAAGGTTAAATGAGGGCGGATATTTTCACTTTACAACGCCTACTTTCTAGTCGCATTTGATGTACACATAGTCTTATGTCAAACAAATAAGAAGGCGGCTATTTAGCCGCATTCTTAAATGCGATTTATTATGGCGGCTATGGTAAATAGCCGCATTCTTATATGCTTCAGAATGATTTATAAAAGGGATGTGTTATGCATTTAAGAATGCGGCTATTTATCATAGTCGCCCTTATAAATCTTTGTGTTGCATATAAGAATGCGGCTATGGTAAATAGTTGTTGTTGTACATGGTTATTTTTTTTAGTACATTATGTTTAATGCTAATTCCCATCTAAATTGACCTGTTCAATTATAACCCAACCAGACAAATAAACAAATTCAAAGAATCAAATTATAGATGTTGATAAAAATGTATTACAAACACTAATAACATATCTATCTATCTAATTCCTATCTATCTATCTATCTATCTAATCCCCACACTATTCATCAACTATCATAGAGTTATAAAAATTTAGGAAATATGTGGACCAAGAATGTCTCACATATGCTATGACTTCCGAAGACATTGCTTGCTCATCCGTGAAGAACTGCATGACAAAATAAGGTTCACACAATTATTAGTGTTAAGATACATATATGTTAAAGAATTATAAAAATAATTTGCCATCATGTTACCTAATCTCAATCACTTTTAAGGCCTAGTCTTACAATGGTAACCATCCATTACATAACGTAATAGCAACACTCATAGCTTCCTGATTGTCAATTATACTATAATTCAATAAAAATAAAAGTTAATATTGATAAACAATGAAAAGAGAAAGACCGAAATTACAAACCTTTAGTGTCATCAACTTTAGATTTTGAAAATTTGAATTGGATCGATCTTTTAGGATGTTATATCCACGTCATGAACTGATTAATACAAAAAACCTCATTAGTAGATGCTTAATTAGTAACATACAGAGTTAAGTTTATAGTGTACTTACTTATAAATGATATTATTCAAATGTGTGAATGACTTATTGTGTAGGGAAGATAATTAGACAACAGTCTTATCAACCGTTGATAAGACAAGTAATTGTCAATGACCCTTATACCATCCATGGAAAGAGTTAGTAAATATTTAAAACATGAAATAGTAATAATTGATGACTTATAATTAAACTTACTCATTAATGTAAAGCATAAATAAATTTGTTTCCCTTCTTTTTCTAGGGTGTTAGTGATGTATGATTGAGTTTCAATTTTCTTTATTCTAGTGGGATTAGTATATGAGGGATCTAAGAATCCATACACATCTTCATTCCCATCAGTGATAGAAACTCCATGCAAAAACCTACAAGTTATTAGTTAAAGCATAATCAATAATGATTTAACATAAAATAAATTGAAATATAGGTAAAGATACTTACATCATACAAAATTGAATTACATTTATATTGAGTTCATGATCCCCAGCTATAAATTCTAACAAATCTGACATGTATATGTACAGTGGCCTGTCCAAGTTGTATAAGATCGAAGAAGTCCATCACATAGAGGGTACTCCTTGATTTTCTTAACATCCAGTATCCTTCCATTTAAATAGTTAACGCAAGAACACCTAATGTTTGCTCCATCATGACTACTATTATTCACGTTACTTTGCACAAATTGTATAAATTCTTCTACTCCTCTTTCGTACTCATCACTTATGCGAATATTTAATCCAATTTCGATCCATTATTGTCTGTAATAGTCATTTAGGTGTTTACTAATGAGTGTTCCATCTCACGTTTGTCGAGGGTTGAACACCCCTGGACTCAATATCAGTACGTAAATGCATGATTTAAGGTACATGAGGTGTTTAATGTAATTAGTTACATGCAAAGACACTAATGAGAGAGAAAAAAAAAACTTCATTTGAATTCTATTCTCTCAACCCTTATAACTAATTATATTCCTGAAAATTGAAATTTTGTTGAAAGCTAAGTCTCATTACAATCTTGAGAAAATACTAGTGATTCTTACTTGCAAGAATAGTTTTTTTCTATTGGTTGAAAAGAAACTTAGGTTGAATTAATGGGTCCATTTTGTAAGGAAAAAGATACAATTAACCTTATACCTTGTGTGCTTCAGAGAAACACTTATTTTATAAGGTATTATATTAATGACTGATTAAATGATGAATTTTCATTATTATTAGTTTTGTTTGATTTCTAGCATCCTTGTTATGGTTTCAAAATCTGAACCCCACCATCACTATAAAAAAAATTGATTTCAGTGGGAGTTATTTATCCAAGGTTATATAAACCTCAACAATGCATTTGACTAGCAAAGGTTGTTTTAATCCCCATTAAAATCTAAAGGTTTATTACATAACTTTGAAGAACTACATTATTTTTATCAAAATCCAGTAAATAAATTCAATTAATTATTTTTCAAATAATTTAATATATAATTTAGTATTTTTTTTTCAATAGACTCGTAATTTCTCTTAGAAAACCCTTGATTTCTCCATTCCTCTCTAAACGCATAATTTCTCCTTTAACTCTCACCTCACCCACTGCATTGGACCTCACCACCGCACTGCCAAACACTTTCGGAATGACTTTAGAAGCTTCTTCTACCTTTGGTCCACCACCAAACTGATTCCTCAACAAATCGTGTTTCCTTTGTGCAAAGTGTGTTTCAATTACTTCGATTGCGTTCCGCAAGGATCGATTTGTTTATTTCATATACTCTTGCTTAATTTTGTTGTTTCTGTGGTGATTTTTGTTTTCTTCTTAATTTTCTCAGTCTATACTCACATAATTATTAGTGTTAAGATATATATTTTATAGAATTATAAAAATAATTTATCATCATGTTACCTGATCCCAATCACTTTTAAGGCCTAGTTTTACAATGGTAACCATTGATAAGTGTCTAATTTCAGTAATATTTCATATTAAAATATAAGTACTTATGAGGGTTTATTGGTAATTTACATATAAAATAATCTCTAATTTATGAATTTTTAGATTTTTACATTTCTTATGAGCTTTATTTGAATAAGAGCATTTTATTCTCACATATGGTGTTAATTACAGATTTTTAGGGAGGATTGAAGATTTGGAGTAAAGGAGAATAATTTGAGCTAAAAAGAGAAAGTTGGAAGGTCCCAAAATGGAAAAAAGGTGCAAAGAATTATGTTTTATCACTTAGTCCATTAGCGCGACACAAGAAGCGACCTAACCCTAGAAACCTAGGATAAATAGGGGGCTAGAGGCTCAACCCTAGTGTGCCAGATTGAGAGGAAAACATCATAGAGTGAATTGTAACCCAAATGGGAGAATGAAAGGTGTTAGAAGTATGCGTGTCTAATTCTACCCTTTGGGATTGGGAGTAATATGCTCAAACTCTTATGTATTGAGGTGATATCTTATATATTAATATTCAGTTCTTAATTGATTATTGGTATTGTTGTTTTACTTTTAACTTTCCATGAAAAATTGAGAATCTTAAATCTGACCGGGAGATATTTTTAGGGTTCGAACCTAACCAACAGTACTTAACATATTTGAGTGTTGGGCATACACTTGAAATGTTAATTGCCATTAAGGTTTGAGTGTGATTATAAGTTGTTTTTATAAATATGCGAGAGATCGATATTTAGGAAACATTCTTAAGGATTTTATATGCGAGGGATCGATATAAATGAATTTTCTACGGGCATCAATTTTAATCAAAGAACTCAATATTAACATGCTAATCAAAATACAAGAGAGTGGGAGAGATGAAACCTAATCCCTATTTTTTCAATTGAAATAATTAATTCTTTGTTTGTTTTCTTATTGATTAGTGCCAACACAATCACTTCAAAACTCTTTTTATTGTTCTGTTGTTATATTTAGCGAATATTGTACTCGATAACTCATTGTTCCTTGTGGGATCGATATCCGTCCTTAGAGACAATTATTACTTCTGACAAACGTGGTGCACTTGCCGTAAAAAGTCATCAACCATCCATTACATAACATAATAACAACATTCATAGCTTTCTGATTGTCTATTACACTATAATTCAATAAAAAGTAAAAAATAGTATTGATAAACAAGGAAAGAGAAAGACAAAAATTATAAACCTTTAGTGTCATCCACTTTAGTTTTTGAAAATTTGAATTGGATCGACCTATTAGGAAAAATATCCAATCCATGAACTGATTAATACAAAAAAACGTGTTAATATATGCTTAATTAGTAGCATACGGAATTAAGTTTATAGTGTACTTACTTATCAATGATATTCTTTATATGTGTGAATGACTTCTTGTGCAGGAACAAAACCACACAACAGTCTTATCAACCGTTGATAGGACAAGTAACTGCCAATGACCCCTATATCATCCATGAAAAGAGTTAGTAAATATTTAAAACATGAAATAGTAATAATTGATAACTTATAATTAAATTTACTCATTTATATAAGGGCATAAATAAATTTGTTTTCCCTTCTTTTTTCAGGGTGTTAGTGATGTATGATTGGGTTTCAGTTTTCTTAGTTTCAGTGGGATTAGTATATGAGGATCTAAGAATCCATACACATCTTCATTCCCATCGGTGATAGAAACTCCATGCAAAAACCTATAAGTTATTAGTTAAAGCATAATCAATAATAATTTAACATAAAGTAAATTGAAATATAGGTAAAGATACTTACATCATAAAAAAAATGAATTATATTTATATTGAGTTCCTAACCCCCAACTATAAATTCTAACAAATCTGACATGTATATGTACAGTGGCATGTCCAAGTTGTATAGGATCGAAGAAACCCATCACATAGAAGGTACTCTCTGATTTTCTTAACATCCAATATCCTTCCATTCAAACAGTTAACACACATACATCTAATCTATGCTCCATCATGACCACTATTATTCGCGTTACGTTGCATAAATTGTATAAATTCTTCTACTCCTCTTTCATATTCATCATTTATGTGAACAAAATTAATCAATTTTCGATCCATTATTGTCTGTAATAGTCATTCAAGTGTTTACGTATGAGTGTTCTATCTCACGTTTGCTGAGGGTTGAACACTCCCGGACTCAATACTAGCACGTATCAATTGTCGAAGGTCGAACACCCTCGAACTCAATACCAACATGATAATTCTATTCTAACCTAACAAATAACATAATATAAATTAATAATAAATACTAAATATACAAATTAAAAATCATTAAATTAATTATAAATATTAAATATAAATCTATCTACCACCTAATAATTTAATAATTCTATTCTAACCTAAAAACAAAAATAATACAAATTTAAAAAACACAAATTATAATAAATAAAAAATAAACAAATTAATAACATTAATTTTTTTAAAAAAAATTCAAAACACCACCAACCTTGTGCGTGAAGGCTACCGTGGTGGTGAAGAAGTAGAGAGCTCGAAAACGAACTTAGACAATGCAAGTTCAAGGAAGACGTACATGAGGAAACACGAGAGCAGAAAGAGAAGAGAAAACGAAGCGTCAAAGAAAAAACGAAAGTATGAAAGCTTAAGTGACACGCTTCAGTGTTAGGGTAAAACATGTTTTAAGAATGCGGCTATTAGGTAAAGCCACATTCTTAAACAAAACGTTTTGTTTTGAGAATGCGACTATCAGGTAAAGTCACATTCTTAACTAAAGAGCTTTATTTGAGAATGCGACTATTTGTAATAGCCGCATTCTTAAAAAAAAACGTTTTGTTTAAGAATGTGACTATAACAAATAGCCGCTCACTTAAATGAAGTTTTAAAAAATGTCACTGCGTTTTGAATGACAACGTCTAACTGTAAAAACGTAAAAAAAAATAAAAGGTAGTTGTTTTTATATTTTATACTAGTGTAAGATTCTCTTACGATAAAAAAATTTATGATTATTCTTAAAAGGTTTAATTACCTTATTCGTCTCTACATTTTGGTCAATATTCAATTTAGTATAGTGGTTTTTAAAAAAATCAATTTGGTCCCTATGTTTTTTAAAATGTATCCAAAATGGTCATTTCTGTTAAGTCGTACCAAACGACGTTAAGAGGTGCTTATGTGGTAGAGACGTGTGATTACGTGGACTATGAAGTAGGTGACACGTCATTTTTGGTAATTAGGGTTTGGGGCATGAGATTAGATCGAATAAATTGTGGTTTCACCATTCTTCTTCGGGGGCTCGCCCATGGTGGCAATGAAGGAAGTGCTTCCAAAATGTGAACTGTTCGTTTCCGCGACATGTACAGAGGGTCTGATAGACGGTTTCGAATCCTTCATCGGTATCGACGGTGAAATGTACAAAGGGTCCTGGGTGGCCGACAGAAAGCACGAAAGGGGTTCTGGTGTGGGCGAAGGAGTTTATGGAAGATTACCCGAATGTCATTGTTCTAGAATCGTCGGAATCAATTGAGAGGCTCCATAACCGGGTTTCAATGCTGCAGGTTGTGTTGGATTTGAAAATCGACGACCAGACCTAGACTGTCAGGATTCCAAAGCAGATTGTGATAAACGACAAGGCGAAGCTGTTCGACCGACAGATCTTGAAGCGCAAGGAGAGGAGTGGTTGGGGAGAGCGTGAGGTGCGTGAAGAAGAAGTTGTTGTCGGACGTGGGAAAGGAGGAGTTGATGAGGGTTTTGGAGGATTTATGGGCGTTTTCGCAGGTTTCAAATTTGGCAAGGGATGAAAAAATCGACTATAGGTATTATAAGACAATGGATTTGGATAATGCTAAGATGCCTCCTCGGAGCTTTCTTACTAAGATAACTCGGGAGTTGAGATGTGTGATGAAGTTGAACCTGTTTAATTTTGATGTTATTAGGGATTCTGAACCTGTGTTTACTGACTTTTTTGTGTGATGGGTTGTGCAAGAAACAACAAAGGGGTGAGAGTGAGGAGTGTGTGAAAGATGCAATTAGGATTGTGAATGGTACTGGTTGTGGTGATAGGGATGAGGATGCCATTGAAGTTTCTCTTTATCTGGAAGACAAAGAGAGTTCTTTACAATTATGAAAATCTAGTATCTAGTGTTCAATGTGTTTATCCTCCTAGTTTAACATCCTCCTCACATTCTTTAATAAACTATCAATTCCCAAATCACTACTATGTTCAGATATTCCTAATAGGTGCTTCTAACATACTTGAAGTTTTGTTTCCACCAAAAATATTATTGTTTAATGTTTTCTTTTTAAAATATTATATTTAAATTATTTAAATTAATCAATTTAAATTGTTAATTCCAAGAGTACACTTTAATTCCTATTACATGTAAAAAATATTTATAAATATATTTAAATTTTTAATGGTGGACTTTATAAAATAAAACTATGCCCAGTTTTGAAAGATTCAATAATATAAAAAAATTATGATATCAGATAATATTTAGTAATTAAAAATATAAAAAAAGTAGTTAAACAAAGAGATAGATAAATTAGACCAAAAAAAGAAACCACAACCACCACACCGTCATGTCAGCATTGATATTGACACGTCATCTCTCGATTCCACATCTCTCTACCACGTAAGAAGCATTTAACGCCGTAAGGAGCAACTTAACAGAAATGACCAATTTGTATACATTTTAAAAAACATAGGGACCAAATTGATTTTTTAAAAACCACTATACTTGTAGGGATATCGTGTGCGGAAGCGTAATAATTTCAACCAAAGATTATGAGAAATTAAAGTAACAAGTAAAGTGAGAATGATACCAGAATTTTTAGGTGGAAAACCCCTTTAAATAGAGGTA
>Ga0123341_1004718_pt1 | contig 12029 bp, 10 predicted proteins | sample Turbeapinknodule_FD_89959 | JGI IMG/M metagenome (GOLD analysis project Ga0123341, IMG submission 89959) | Root nodule microbial communities of legume samples collected from Mexico - Turtle bean Mexico pink nodule | ecosystem: Host-associated > Plants > Roots > Nodule | place: Mexico: Nepantla... | reverse complement strand
ATTTTAGACTTTTTAAATATTTATAGAAAAAAAACTATTGAAATTAGTTATTGTTAGTTTTTTATATGACAAACTGATTTCATATGTGAATTAAGATATTAAAATATTTTATGATGATTTATCTTTGACATAAATTTCATGATATAGTTCCATGGTGAAAAAAATAACATATATTAAAATATTATAATATAGTTAAGTTAAAAATTTGTTTCTATATTAAAAAAGTAAATTGTAAAGATTCATTCCAATAATTTTTTTACTACGAAATATTTAAGAGGTATAAAGTTTAGAATAAAAGGGAAGAAAAACATAATTAACTATTGTAATTATATTTTTTTGAATTAATGTGCATAGTTTGTATTATTTTTTTAATAATTCTCTCACATGGACCTTTAATCAGTTTTTTTTTTAATCTCTACTGCAACTAACAACCTAATATACACCTTCTAAAAGAATGTTATTTCATTTTCCTTGCGGTATATTTAATTAATTTAATAATGAGATTACAAAAGTATGACACTGTTTTATGTATACAAAGTAATGACGATGTATATTGCTTTTGAAGTACAACATATTAAAGATCTCAAAAAACCAGACATGAATATAAAAGTAAGTAGTGTGAGAATCTACACAAACTACAACAAGAAATCAATCCATAACTGGTGAAAAAACATTCAATTTTAACTTATCTCGTGTCAAACATCACAAACACGTGATCGATATTCTAATAAAATCTCAACCAAATGATTATATACACAATGTACCCAAATTAAAATTAAACAGTTATTTTTCTATGTACATATATATAAATAAAAGTAATTACACGTGCAGGCTAAAATGGTTATGTTAAAATGTAGTACCCAAATGCAAAGAAGTGGGGATTCATACATGCATAACTAGCCTTAGGTTCTTAGAAAAAAACACTTTTTAAATTTTAAGATGAATATGGAAAATGAGGTTGTGTGTGAATAAGAGTCAATTGTGAAGATATAGAAATTAGAAGATTTTCAAGAAGGGAGGATAAAATGCATAGAAATCTTCACTATACTGCAGTGGAAGGTATGGTTGTGGATTTCTTTGAAGTTCGTTTAGCTAGTTTTTCTTATTCTGATTGGTGTTTAAGGTCGTTGTTTTGTATGAAATCTATCAAAAAGTATTTGGTGGGGTAGGGACAATTTTGGATTGTTGTTTTGCTTTGAATCTCTTTTTTTTATCAGTAATAAAAAATTAATAAATGCGAATCACTTCAGAGATAGTTCAACCCTTATACATGGTACACAAAAAAAGATCAACTTCATACGATTACCAACGATTAACTAAAAAAAAAAACCTTGCCCACACCAAACTCTGAAAAAACAAACTTCAAGACATCATCATCATACATATTATAGGTTTTTTTATCAGCAAGAAACAACTAAAATAAAACGGCCTACTTAAGGGATGGTCCAACCCTCATACAAAACAAGAATGAACAGAAATACCTTTCCTCCTATACATTTAAATCATAAGGAATTTCCTACTGCCTTTCCCTACACTACCAGCTAAAGAAAGAATATTAAAGCGAATACATACATACCAAGGGTTCAAGACACCATTCAGAGAACGAAAAATTCACTGACGATATCTTTGAAACAATCCATGACCAAACCTTAAGTTGTGCTAGGGAAAAAACTTCAGAATCATTCGTACTATAGGTTTCAAACACCAATTAGAAAAAGAATACAAAGCAGAGCGAATTTTTACTGAAATGCTTTGAATCTCTGTAGTAGTGTTAGTAGGTTTAGACCAACATGTTTATCTGAAATACTTATATTATTTATTATTTTTTTCCTTATAAAAGAAAAGGTAACCTTAAGTAGATGAAACATGTGAAGTCTCTGAGAACGGGACGGGGGGGCTGAATTCCGTAATGAGTTCACCACCTGTGAGAACTATAGATATATAACATCAATTATGACCCTCGATAGTGTGATGGAAACGCATTCTTCCCAAGAAAATTAGTTACATCTAATTGTAATAATGAAATCATGCCATACCAATATATATGGATTCATTATACACTAATACAATTTTTTAAAAATTAAAACCATCATTGTGTCCTAACTGCTATTTTTCTGAACTAACAATAAATATTAATGCAGTTTAATAAAAATTACATTGGTCAAAATGAGTTGCACAGTGCCTTCTATTTCCTTTTGACTTTAAGTCCCTGCAATGAGCATTGCATAATCATCTATTTTTGTGCATTTGGGAAGAAAGCAGATTAATTGTATCTCACAGTACTGAGAGAGATTATCCTCACAGTACACATATTTGACTAATATTTAAGAAGTACCTATTGAATAAAGTTTACTTCAAGAAATTGTAGTTAATTTTACTCAATAAGGAAAAGAAAGTGTTTGCTTCAAACAACTAATTTATATATTCTGTTCTTTTGTCTGATTCAAGACAAATGAAATAATTATCACTTTAAAGACATTAACTTTTCCACATTTACTCTGATATAATTATTAGAGGAACAGCCATGGTGAGGGAACAACTTTGACATTAATGAGGTAATATGTTCTAACTACTACCATATATGGTTAATGGTCATTTGAGATTAATGCAAGGCCTGCAAGAATTGTATCATTAGACTAATTATAAGGCAAACAACCATCACTGGTGTTTTTTTATCAGAAAAAAATCAGTAGTGATAGAGAGTTAACAAAAAAAAGGTATAATTTTTTTTTATCAGTAAAAAATAAATAAATAATAGAAATATTTCAGGAATATCACATCTCATCTCTTGTATAAACCGGACAACCTAAATTTCTTACAAGCACATCTTCTTTTTTTTATCAGCAAGAAAAGATATAATAAATGTGACCTACATTAGGGGGTGGTTCAACCTTTTTACTCTTACAAAGTAAAAGAGACATACACCTCAAGAAAACCTTGATTGTCTATCCTGCCAAAACTAGTTAAAAAACGACTTAAAATTTAAAGACCAACTTTATTAATTGAGTAGATACATATCAAAGATTTTAGACACCAATCAGAAAAAAAAAAAGACTCATTGAAAATACTTTGACTAGCACAAACATGAACTCAAGCCATACCAAATTATTACCAACTTAATGTCCTAGACTTCTTACACAAAAAAGACAAACAATTAGAATACCTATTACAAAACCATTTTGCAGAAGTCTAACATCAAACCTCTTGTTAATGTTTTTTAATAGATCTGAGACAAGATAGGCTAGGTATGTGTTGCTTTTGTTTTGAAGATTTGGCATATATGAGAGAGGGCAATGTCCCATAGAACATCCATGGGATCCAGTGTCACTTCCAATTGAGAGCATGATGACAATTTAATTACAGTTGAGAATCGAAGGTAGTGGAAATGGTAGGGACTAAGAATGAAGGAGGGGGCCACCATGCCTCATTTGTGTGTGAGGGTGCATATGCATGCCTTTTTCTCAAAAGCCAGAGCCTTGGCTGTTCCATTACGTCACCACCAATGCCCCCCTTACTCTTTTTAGTGCCTTGTGGCAACCCTTTAAGATTCGTGATTGGTCTGAGATGCTACTTCCTCTCTTCCTTCACCGTTTCACCTTCCTCTCTACACTCTATACACTACAAAGCTTCCTCATAGATACATAGAAACGCAACCATTTCCTTGCACCTCTTCCATTTTTCTGCCACCTTTTCTCCCTCAGAAACCTTTCCCACCAATTCAGCCAAACCGACACTGAGATCTTCTTCATCATACATATATATATATATACCGTATATTGTTTGCCAGAAACCAAAGAGAAGCATGTATATCGTTAGGGTTTTGTTTTTTCATGCTACTTTTTTCCTTCTTAGTTAACCTACTTTTTCCAGAAACAAAGACAACTATTTCCGCCGTTGATCCTTTCAGTTCTTCTTTTATGCCTTTTCCTCCTCGGGATCCGATCCCACAAGTAAAACACAGGTTGTTTCTTGTGAGAGAACAAAAAGCTCACAGAAAAAGTCGAGGTTCTATTCCCGAGGACTTGTGTTTGTTACTGTTTCAACCTTTTTCAGTGCTTTTATTGCGTTGAAAATCTTTGTCTGGTTTAGGAGCTTCCTCAATATATCACCACAGCACCATTTCTTCTCACTTTGAAGGAAGATTCGTGACAGAATACCAGATCTGTGAAGACTACTGCTGTTGCTAGCTTGATCTGTGAGCTCTCTTACACTTCCTGTCTAAATTCTTTTTTTAATTTTCTTTGCTTTGTCTTCAAGACTAAACATAAGATGTAGAAGTGGCATGACATAACTCAAAAATAGAAGTGTGAGAGTTCTGAAATTGCAGATCTTAAACTCAACATATGTATCCTTAATGTGAGCAAATTCAAAGGGGTTTTTTCATTCGTTTGATTTGCACCTCCTTTTCTCCAACCCCGAAGGAGGGTATTTTCTATATGATCTTGTTTAAGTTTAAGCATATATACTGTTAGACATTATAAGAAGGTTCATGAACTTTATCCCTTTATAAGCATGGGTCATATATTAGTGGCTATCACAATGAGTGACACTCACTTGTATGTTCATCTAGGACTAGTAAGTCTTGTGCGTGTCTCCTATCGCATGTGTGTTGACTATGTGAGTATTTCACACTCATAATCATCATGCTCATGCCTTTTCTCCATATATATTATATTACAATTCCATCATATACTCACTCTCTCATCGATAATCTTTAACACATTGTAGACATTTTGTTCACATGTATAGCTAAGTATATGATTATTCTCTCATTTGCATGTATCTGATTTAGTATTGTTTGTTTTTTAGTGTTAGTTTTTTGTTTTAGTTAAATGTTGGTTGTTGTGTTCTAGGTGTTTTTAGTTTTTGTTTTGGTTTTAGGAGATGTGTTATTGTTATGCAAAAAAAAATATAATTTATTTTTTTTCCAACTTTTTGACAGGAAAAGAGGAGGAAAAAGGGGAGATAATTCAGGTAATTTGACAGTGAAAGATAGAAAGAAAAACGAGTTACATAAAAAGGAAGTATATAATTCATATAAATCCATTAAAATTAGTGAAAGTAGATAATTTGGGTCATAAAAAGTAATTAAATTGGGATTAGTGATAAACTTGATGATTGTTATTGAGTTTATGGACTGAAGTCGATTACTGTGTAGCTAATTTATGCGCAAAAGTTTGTTATTTGTGGTACGGGAACCTCATTCCCTAATTTTCAAAAAGTTACTATTATATGTTTTACTAATGAGTGGAAAACTACTTTTAACTCACTGTAATCATGGTTACTGTCAATAAGTTCGGGGAAAACATTATTAAACCAAAACGAAAGAAAAGGAACTGAACAATGCCTCACTACTTCTTTTAATGATCAAATTTGCCTTATCAAAACAGTTATTTGTCCTTCCAATTTGAATGGCTCAAGTGAGATATTTGGTGGCGATGCATTGATTATAATAGTGAATCCAGATGTTAATGATCCTTTCACCTGGTTTAAAGTGGAAATTAATTTTATAACTTTATTTGGAAAATGAATTTCCCTCAGTTTCCAATCTGCTAATAACTTTCTGTTGCTTGCATATAACAAATGATTTGATTGTATATACAGTGTACTGTTACATTTTAATGAGACTTTCTCTTTGGCTCATTAAAGATTTTTTCTTGAACCTATGTTTGTCTAAATTCTATTTAGATTTAGTTTTTAGTTTGCTGGTTTCTGGTTTTAGAATAGTTTGGTTGATTTTAAAATGTATTTCCTGAGTTATATAAGGATTAATTCCTATGAAGTGATATATATTTATTTATTCATTATTAATGATAAAAAAAAAAAAGTTACAATTGCAATATTTAGTATCATACTTATTTGATCCAATTTAATTTGCAGGAGTGAGGGAGAACATGGATACTTTCACTCATGTACCCCCCGGTTTTAGGTTCCATCCAACAGATGAAGAACTTGTTGATTACTACCTTCGGAAGAAAATGGCTTCAAGGAGGATTGACTTGGATGTCATAAAAGATGTTGACCTCTACAAAATAGAGCCATGGGATCTTCAAGGTAGCACTACTCCATCTAGTTCATTCGTTTTTTTTATTGGAATTGAAGTATCTCTCAAATACTTCTCTTATTCATTCGTTTTTTTCATTTTTTTTTATCAGCAGAAACATTGTTAATTAACTTCTTCTTTGTTTTTCCTTTTTTGTTTAAAATTTTAAAGAGATTTGCAGAATAGGAACGGAAGAGCAAAATGAATGGTACTTCTTTAGCCATAAAGATAAGAAGTATCCAACTGGAACTCGCACAAATAGAGCAACTGCAGCAGGGTTTTGGAAAGCAACTGGAAGAGACAAAGCAATCTATTCAAAGCATGAGTTGATAGGGATGAGGAAAACCTTAGTCTTTTACAAAGGTCGAGCTCCAAATGGACAAAAGTCAGATTGGATAATGCATGAATATCGCCTTGAAACAGATGAAAATGGCACTCCACAGGCAAGTTCATTTCTGCAATCACAAGCTTTTCACACAGAAAAATAAACTGTTTCTCAATATTTAGCTCATGTTAATTCAAAGAAGATGACACTGTTTTAGTTTTTTATATTCGTTGAACAGTGGTTTTGATTTGATTTGTCTGTAGAGAGAGAAAAAAAAAAGTATGATAGAAATTTGTCTTAAAAACTCAGACTCTATAAAATATAAATAACCCTTTTATTCATCTTCAATTATAAGCATCACCATATAGAAAAATAAAGAGCAACATTGAGTTCATGTTACAGTTATAGCATGTTACAATAAACTACTGAAGATTTAATGTGTGCAGCAGAGACTCTCACGAGCTATTAAACCTTATTGGGAACTATTAATCCAACGATAAAAGGAAAGAACATAAAATCATGCATGCATGCATATGCATGTAGCATTTATAGTATAGTTCACCTTCCTTGTTGATGAAACACTGATAGATTTGATAATGAGCTAAAAATGTGGAGGGAGACTTGAAATTTTGTATGATTGAAGCAGGAAGAAGGATGGGTTGTGTGTAGAGTATTCAAGAAGAGAGTAACAACGATGCGTAAAGTGAGTGAACAGGATTCTCCTGGTTGGTACGATGATCAAGTATCTTTCATTCAAGACATGGACTCACCCAACAACACCTCTCAATCTAACTTGGTCTACCAGCTTCCCTATCCTTGCAAGAAAGAGCTAGATTTGCCCTATCAGGTCCCTCGCGACCACTTCCTCCAGCTTCCACTTCTAGAGACCCCAAAACTGCTTCAATCTGCTTCAGCCATAACTCCTAATCCCATGCCACCATATCTTCTAGATCATGTGAACCACTCCACTTCTCTGCTTCCCTCATTACTCATACAAGAAGAACAGGTTATTACTCATCACTTTGCTCGTTTCTCCTTTTCTGATTGGTGTTTTGTTCTCCTCACTTATCTGAATTTGATTTAAGTTGCTTGCTTCTGTTAGTCTCTGGTTGTATATCTTGTATGAGTTGAGTGTTGGTTGTTTGTGATGTTGAATTACGCGTCTCTTTCAAGTACTTTTTGTTTTGTTTAATTAGGTTGTTAGTTATGTTATTTTTAGTTGAGACTGCGTATGTTAGTGCTCTGATTTCTCTTGTTAGGTGGTAATTTTTTTTCCTCTATTGAAAGTGATGTGTTGGAAGTGATGTGTGTGTTTTATTTTCATTGTCTGTATAAGGATTGGATTTGGATCACTCATAAAGTGTTTCTATTTATTCATTCTTTTTCGCTGATAAAAAAAAACTCAGCAAATGAACTTTCAGGCAACTTATGGCAACAACTCCAATAAACCAGCACTGGATCAAGTAACTGATTGGAGAGTGCTTGACAAGTTTGTTGCTTCACAACTCAGTCAAGATGCATCCAAACTCAATACCTACACAAACTCCACAGCCAATATCTTTCACAGCACAGACAATGGCAATTGCAATGTACAGTTCAGACATTTGGAGAAACAAGAGATAGTGATGCCTCAAGAAAATGCCTCAACATCAAACTCCAGCTGCCCAATTGCATTGTGGAAATAGTGAATGCTTTATAAATTGGTTTGGGTACATACTAATTATAGGTACTTAGCTAAAACATCACTTGCAAGAACTGTTAAGTGCCTGTACATAATAAACGTAATGGGCAAAACCTTAACTATTGTGCTACTACTTCTATCTAGCTTCTATCATATTCAATTGAAAAGAGAGAAAAAAAAATTAATGGGACATGAAATAGTTAGTAAAAAACCATATATCTATATATTTCCCTGAAGATGGAAAGGTTTGTTAGGTTAAAGATTGCATGTTGGGTACGCATGCATGATGAGCTCTACTATATGTAAACCAAGGTCCACATATATATCATTCTATGTCTCTTTGTTACAATTAAATCAAATAGTTATAGAACAAATTGTTCTTTTTTCTTTTTTTACTTTCTTTGTTAATTTTGGACATCTATTTAACAAGCTATGTTTTTCTACGTTGATGATGCCACATAAACACTTTTTTTTGCTAAACGTCATCAAACATGAAAATATAAATAACTTAAAATGAATCAACTATGAAAGTAAATATATTATTATTTGATGGGTTATGAAAATAAAAAAGTATATATGTAATATTGTTAAAAACTATCAAACATTAAAATATAAATAATTTAAGATGAATCAACTGTGAAAGTATAAGTGTTATAACTCTATTAGATATTTAAAGGGTGTTTTTTTTATCAACAAAAAATGAATGAAAAAATACGTCAATTCTTATACAAAAATTTTATACCTAAGTTTGTCTCTTTTCAACCTCGTTATACAAGCAAAATCTTTAAATGTAACCTTTTATATAAAACCTAATTGATAAAGCATTAAAACTAACACCACTAAAGTCCCTCTACTAAACAACTAGACCTACTAAAAAAATTTGACAGACTTCATAGAAACCAATGACTCAAGACATCAATCAGAAAATAAGAAACATATCCTGCAGACTTTGAACTTTATCCAAGACCATGCCTTTAGTTACACTAAAGTAAAAATCTCATTATGATTTATTCTGTCACCTCTAAAAATCCTTTTATTCCTGTGTTTTCATAATTCTCCTACAACTGTTATCTACACACAACCTCAAATCTGATTAACACTTTCTTTCACTCAACTTGAAATTACCAAAATGCTTTTTTGCCTCCCAATTATCAGTCAATGTCAACTTTCAACTTTAAAGGGTGTAGTAAAATTAAAGAATGTATATGTACTATTTTTCTAAAATTAAACAACTTGTTCTTCTACCGAGAGAGAAAGCCAAGAAAAATAGAATAAGTCTTATATAACTTGTATAATTTTTGTTTATAAACATTGTATCTCTTTTTTCTAAATAAATTTGGACAGGGTTTTGTATAATTCTCTTTTAATTTCTTTATGCTAAAAGTTATTATAAACTTATATAGTAAAAAGCGAGATCCGAATGTAAAATCTTAACAAATATAGTTTTACTTGTTTTGACACCCCTCTCTCTCTATATATATATGATCTTCTCCTTCAAAAAATAGTCTTAGCCTTTTATGTGTCATGCTCTCTTTCCTTGGAAACAAAGATTAAATTTTTTTATAATGATTCACTATGGTCCATCGAGGATCAAGCTTAAATACTAAGACAAATCAAGGGTTAAAGATATTCTCAAAAGTTAATTAGAAATCTAATTAAAAGTGTCCAATTCCCTACATCTATATGGGGTGATCTTGATTTGGCTTGTGTGATAATATTTGATGATGAAGCAACAAAAGAAATAAGTACTTAACACACACAAGACAACAGATGGTATCACATATTCTTTGCTCCTAAGTTTCGCAATATATACCCCATATGCATCAAAATCTACTTGAGGTTTAGAAGGCAAGCAAAAGATACACCTAGAACCTATGCTTCATATTGGGAATGCAAGAAGGTACCTATTTAATTACTTATTCCAAGTGGCAACTAATCATGGAAGAAAATTATTATAGCCATGATAAATATCACAAGTGTCATATGATATAATACGTAACTTCAACGCCTTCTAGTAGACTCAAACTGATTTTAAACAAATGCCAATATGTATGGGATATGGCACTATGTGCTAATAATGCAAGCAAACTCCAACTCTAATAATAATATAAGTAAGGCTATGTAATTGAATAAGAAAGAATCAAAGTGCAAAAGAAACAACTAGTTTGAAGCAATTTGACTGCAAAAATAAACGTTTAAAAGGATTTTCAAAAGTAATTAAGTAGACTGGACATCCCACTAGATATTAGAACATTTAATAGTATATAAAGTTAGTGCAAACCTCATCTCATAAGTTAATTTTATGAGATTGAGTTATGTTTAAAGTCTACTTCTTAATATGATATCATAGTCATTTCGAATCTATCTTATCAAGAGTTTGTTGAGTCTATCGTATCATCCGCTATTAAACTGTTAACGAACTATGCATAATATATTGTCTCACGAGCTTTCACTTTCATTATAAGCCTTAAATTATAAGTCTTAAGTTAGACTTAAAGTTAATTTCTTAATATAAATTCTTATTTGTACTGAATTAAACATCACCAAATTGCTATACCTTGCAAATCAGCCACTTGTGTACTAAACATTCAAACTAAATGAGGTAGAGAATCGCATCACAATCTTATATATAATAAACTTAAAAAAAAGAAGCTTTTCACAACAAATTCAGAATGTATGATGATGAAGTTTCGGATGAAAGAGTACGATATGCAACAAAACAGTAACTGTGTCTCGGAACAAAAAAAAAAACTGTGGCAATTGTAAAACTTACAGACAAAGTAAGCTATGGCAACATGATATAAAAACAACGTAAGATAATGTTTTTTTTATCAGAAAAAACAATATATACATATAAACTATTTCAAGAATAATCTAACTCATGTAAAAAAAACTAAGGCATCCAAATAACACAACTATTTACAACGAACCTGCCAAAAACTATAACCACATGCAATCTAAAGCGAAAAAAACAACGTAAGAAGCATGAAACCAAAGTTTTTTTGGATGGAACTGAGAAGTAATCCTGATAGGGTATACCTACCCAGAAGAACAAATGGCCTAGTAGAAGTGGATGCAAAACATAATGAAGCTAGCTAGCTCGAAAGAATGAAGGAAAAAATATAAGAAGTACCCTAGTAGAGTTCTATATAAGGGGTTAGAGCTTATAGAAACCTATGAGTTTAATATATACGCAAGAGAAGAGAAGAAGAAGAAGCAGAATGTTAGAGTTTATTGATTATTAATATACATGGCTATGACATTTATTTGTTGTGAAGTGAAGGTTGATCTTGTAGTGTCTTCTTCACTTTTAAGCAATTATGTTCCCAGACGACACACTCATGAACCATGGTGTAGGTGGAAGGAGATAAAGAGGCATAAAAATGGAGGCATAGTGATGAAGTTGTGGATTCCAAGGTTGTAAAAGAAGGTGAAAGTGAGAGGTGTTTTGTGACTTTGCTTTGGCGTGTTGATTCCTTGATGTTATTAAGTTGTGACAGAGAGAGAAAGCATGTGCATGCGTTTAAAAATTAGGCAGAAGAAGAAGAGCATGGCGTAGCAATAAGAGTGGGTGAATAATTAGAGTTTACAGTGAGACATTTTTTTAGTGCATATTTATGTTATTTGTGATTGAAGGAACGATAAAGTAAGATTGGTTCACACATAGGAACATGTCCATGTGAATGCTATTATGTGCTCTCATCCACTACATACACAAATCTAATTTCTGTCCCACCATGCATCAATATCATAAAAGCAACACCCACTCCATCGGCATATGCTATAGTATTTCATACTAAGTATGACAAATTTCTACCATGGAAAAAAAATATAAATGTTTATACATGAAAACCATTAAATAGAAACTAATTTTAGAGAAAAAATAATAATTAGTTGTTGTAGTGAGTAAATTAAAGATATTTTAGAAACTAAAAAAATTATTGATTTTTAAATTAATTTTTATTATTGATAAATAGTTT
>Ga0123341_1004717_pt1 | contig 12032 bp, 6 predicted proteins | sample Turbeapinknodule_FD_89959 | JGI IMG/M metagenome (GOLD analysis project Ga0123341, IMG submission 89959) | Root nodule microbial communities of legume samples collected from Mexico - Turtle bean Mexico pink nodule | ecosystem: Host-associated > Plants > Roots > Nodule | place: Mexico: Nepantla... | reverse complement strand
TTTATTTCATTTCTATATTTTTATTTTTATATAATTTTTATATCATGCTTTTAATATGTTCGATACCCATAGATTTATAATAAATTAAATTATTACAGTATAAATTTATAATAATATATTTAGAAAATTTATAATAAATTTGATTATTATCGTATAAATTTATAATATTTAAAAAATGTTTATACATGGAATGTCTAAATTGAGAACTTAATTTTCAACTTTGTTCTGTCTTCAATCTATGTAAATTTATACCGATAAATAGATTGATTTTTAAAATATTTTTATTCATAAAAAAATATTATTTTATTCAAATCATGTTATATACCAAGTTCTTTATTTTAAAATTTAAAATTAGTTTCATAAATGTGAGTGATTCATTTTCATTTTTATTAATTTTTATTTTTTGGATTCAGAATTTCTTTAATACTTTAGACGCGGTCAAGCTTACTAGAAAAAAAGTGTCATTATTTTAAAAAGTTCTACATGAATTTCGTCAAAAGATAATTTGTTATAAAACTTAAACTAATTTTTCTTTTATATAAATGTTTTTTTACTTTCATTTCTGAAATAAGATAGTTTTTGCAACACAATAATAAAATTAAGTAAATGATAATTTTAAGATCACTAATGATACTTTTTTAAATTGAAAAACATAACCTCGTTAAAATATATTCAACAAAACAGATAAGAACTATAACATTGTTCTAACTAGATATTTTCAATTCAAATATCACAAGTTTTTGCGCTTTTAGTAACAACTTCAGTTATGTACATAGCATAACCGATAACATTAAAATTCAAACAAATTCCAATTACTGCGTTACTACACCTTTTGTCTAAAAACACTTGCAACTTATTACAGGTGTAGCTTTTAACAACTACGCCAGAGCCCCAGGATTGTCGAAGACTGTTTTAACAAATTGGAGTTCAAATTAAGATGGATGGAACAGTGATGTCCATGTTTTATGAGTTAAATTACTAGCCTGGCAAAATCAAGGGTAAAACAATTTATACCACACTTAAAAACAGTTTTATAAATAAGGCAGGAATATCTTACATCAGGTATTGTATCGGAAAAAATTAGATGTCAAGTGATATTGCCATACGGCATTCTTTTGACATGCAAAGCACATTTTAATGGCAGAGCAGGACACAGAAGACAGCATCAGTAAGCTTGAACCATTAGTCTTAAAGGAAGATGGAAGCCGTGATGAAAGTGTAAGCATGAAAAACAACACCCATCCTGTTAAGAATAATTGCCTCAGTTCATAGGAAACCAATGAAGCTAAAGGAAGAAGCTTCAAGTAATCCATTTAAAACTTCTTCAGCATGAATCACCGGTACATGTATGAGTGATCACTGCATCAGCCATTCAAACCAAGGACCTTCAAGACTTTGGTACAGTGACATTGAGAATTTTAACATCTTGATATGGCTTGTCTGTCTTGTCTGTCTTCACTTTTTCAATGCCCTACCAACATTAAAAGTTCTCAATTGGACTTTAATCAATAAGACCTAAAACATATTTTAACATGACACTTCATAGAAGAAAACTTAAAATAGAAACATTTATCAGAAGTTCCATATATATAGGGAAAAAGGAAATTGAGAATGACGGATTTCAAAAAGATGTGATCAGGTGATGCTACAGCCCACACCACAAATATGGAAATTATTTGCTGAGTGATTCTGAATCACGTGATTCTCCTAAATGGTTAAGCAAAAATAGAAGCAAATTTACCTGAACAACATCCATTCCCTTTGCAACTCTACCAAATACAGTGTGCTTGTTGTCCAACCATGGAGTAGCCACTGTGGTGATAAAGAACTGAGAGCCATTTGTATTTGGGCCTGCGTTCGCCATTGATACTGTGAACGGCCTATCATGCCTCAAGCTGTAAGACAAAAAAAAATGATTACTCTAAATTCCATCTGAATCAAAATCTTAACAGGAAGTTTCCTCAAAATCTTAAAAAGAAAACATTAATCTAAATTCCATTTTGCATAACACCATCCATTGAATCAGCTATCATCTGCCATCGAAACATCACATGTTGAACCAGACACTTTCCCAAAATCAGCCACCATTCAGCATTGAACCATCTGCCTTTGTACCACCACACAACAAACCAGCCAACCAACCACTGCACCTTCTTCATTAAGAAACGTCCCCATGTTTTTGTGTAATCTTTGATGATTTTAATGTTTACTTTTTACAATTCAATTTTGATTAATGTTTTCTTTTTCTGATTTAGTTTTAATTAATGTTTTGCTTTTAAGGTTTAATCTGCTTACAATGATTACAATCTTGTGCTGGGCTGGGTAGGGATGAATTTTATAATTCTTAGGATTTTTATATTTATGCAATTCTTTTCATGACTCTTTAGAAGTACGGTATTGGTTCTTTTCCATGATGGTTTAGGAGTTTGATAGTTTTTTTGGATTTTTCTTTACAATTTCCCTTACATTTCTTAATTATCAGATAAGATGTCTTAGTACTTTTGTTTGAGACTTATTATCGTATATGACTGTAAACACCTTATAGTGATATTTGATCATACATACTCATACATGTATGTATAGTGTGTCCCTATGTCCTACAATTTTTAATGCAGTCATAATCTTTTATGTGTGTTGTGTTTGTATCGAAATCTGTGCTTCGTTACTACCCCCAAATAATCATCAGTTGTCTGAAATTGTGATGAAATTTCTTGCATATAATGACAGTACGTTTATAAACAAACTTCATTACCTTTTATGAAATTCATCCTCAAATTCTCTCCCCCAAATAGATTGCCCACCAGTGCCATCTCCCAAAGGATCTCCTGTTTGTATCATGAAGCCTTTGATGACCCTATGAAAAATAAGATTGTCATAATAGCCATTTCGACAGTGTGTTGTGAAATTCTCCACAGTTTTTGGACATTCCTCTGGGTATAATTTCATGTGAATATCACCCATTGTGGTGTGTAGAATCTGCAAAAGAAAAATTGGTATTATAAAGCTACTTTTTGGGAACAGAGAGATAACCATGTGATGTGATTATAAAAGAAAAATATATATATAAGAAAACCAACTCAGATATAAGAAACAAGAGGGAATATGTTTCCTTCTACTGGCTAACTTCACAAGGATATCGGATATAAAGGTGAAAAACAAATATTGTTTCTAATTTAGAGGTAATTTAGACAACTTTGTTTTCTAAGATGTTAATTAATGTAAAAGCATCCATGAATTTATTTGCCAGTCACAATGGTGCTAAAGGTCTACATTCTAGTATATACCAGGATTGTAATGAGAAATCTTTTGCGTGGTAGTATAGGATATTGTTCTTTTCAGCTGAAAAAGGACAAGTACTTAGAAGAGAGGACTATTTTATGTTGAATATGCTTTCTTCCAGATATGGAGGGAGTTACACCATCATATGATTTTTATAAAATAAAATAATAGTAGAGTAAGAAAGATCCCTTGTAGTAGTAGTCTGTTATAGAACCAATCTATCTATGATCCTCTATTAAGAGTTACCCAATACCCCCCAAGCGTTACAGTATGGGGGCAGTAGAAAAATTTAGGAATAGGAATTAATCATTCCATTAACATAAAAGCTTGAATATCCAGGCCCCTCAAATAACATAAAAAAGGTAAGCTCTTGGAGTGTAAGTGTCAATGCTCAACCTACTTTAAAGGCAAACAAAGATAAATAACTCACCACATTTTCAGGAAGTGACGTTGTAACCGACTTTCCAATATCTGAAACTGCCAAAAGTTCATCAGCAGGAGGTTTTTCATTGAACACATCTCTTCCTTTAGTTGCATCTTCAGGCTCCTCTGGCTCTCTACGACTGATTCATGATAAATTTCACAACTTAGATAACGTGGATTTTAATTGCATGAGATACTATTAATGATGACATGCTTTAAAAAAAATGCACCAATGTAAAAAACACACTACCAACAAAATATCCATAAATGATATATCAAATAACAAAACTACATGACTTTGGACTTCAAAGCAGAGGTAAAATGGTCAGTTTACTTTCTTACCTGAATAAATATATTCTGTGCTTTTTGAAGGCACAACACAGAAGAGTGGGATCCGTCAAAGGCTCCTTGCTCTCATTGACATTTGCAGCTGCCGAAGGGATCCTTCTTACTCTTTTGCTACTCCGATCACCTTGATATAAAGCTATTCTTAAGAATCTATCATTATTCTCCACCTTTCCAAGTATTCGACTAACTTTATTGGTGTGCAGATTAACAATCTACAAGCATATAGAAGATGTAAACACATAAGGGAAATGGAGTATCATCTAGTCACCTCATTTGTATTAGAGAACAGTGAAGAAAAAGTAATAAAACGGAAAGGTAATATTACAGAAGGAACTGGAGTGATTGTTTGTAAACCTTTAGTAAGGAAAAAATCTCACTTTTATCCCAAGCAAGGTTGCATATATAAGAAAATTGGAACTTTCATCGAAGACTGCATTTGGAAGTGGTGCACTTTCTGTCTTTTCTATTTCCTTCTCAACAGCCATTCTTCGACCAAAATCAATAGCTTCCAGCCGATATAATGGAGCATCACTTCTTTGGAGGTCTTGAGCAACCTATCAATAAAGCAATTCATTTACCATATTATTATGTCCACAAAGCAACAAGAGAAAGGGTGAAATTCTGATAAAACTGTTACCTCCAGGGATTCATCATAAACTCGCCTTAATTTACCCGTTCTGAACCAAAACACACGTATCCTTCGATCAGGTGATGTAATGGAAAACTGTTTACCATCTGGACTTACCTAAATAAGATGATGCAATACAGTCAATAAAACCATCAAAGTTAAACACCAGATATCTAGCTTTCATAAACCACCTAAATAACATAATGTTGAATTATGAATCAACTGTTAAGTTCAGAAATATGTTCATACAACTGAAGTACCTCAATAGTTGAAACAGAAGTCTTGCATTTTGCAATTTCAAAGAGGTCAGTATTACTTTTCAGTTTAAAATTGACCCTGCAAAAAACCAAGGAAATCATTAAAGAGCATTAGTAACTGCACAAATTCCAACATCAAAACTCATGCATTTGACAATTTTCAGAACTGTTATTTACTATATAGTAGTATATAGAATAATAAATACTATCAGTCACAAATTGCAAATGTATGATAACCACAAAATGTTTGAAATATTGGCACTTCATGCGATTGCTGATAATACTGATTCAATTTGTACAGGATAGGCCTGTTAGCAACTTATTGGTGACCCAACTAAAAACCCTTAGATTATTGGCCAAGTGGTCAACAATGGTGCCAGCAGGGAGGCTATAAACCATTAAACAGAAGTTAAGAAAAAATGCCATTTCTGAATAGAATAGCAAATGTATTGTCTGACAGGATTTCAGTGAAGCATCCTATGGTAGAAATTGTGAATCAGATTCTAATAAATCCAAATTTAAACATGTGAGTTCACTTCAAATTGATCCACAGCTAAAGCCATGGGTCCAGTCAATAGAAATTAATAAGAATGATTTAATTGAATATGCAGTAGCCTTTTTTAACAATGCCCAAATCTATTAAGAGTTTAAGAGATAATCCTGACCATATTCTTGGCTTATTACAGCTGGTATTTAGAAGAATTCATTGAGAAAAATTTAAAATGAATCTTCAGAATTTGTAGGTTTTAAATTGTCTTAATCCATTCAGCACAACAATTAAAGAGGGAGCACCTACAAATGGTATGGCTACCCAAAATTTGCAATTTGTCGATGCTTGAACATAGTTGTATGCATACATGTAATGTAAGAGACAGGAAACTTTATCAACAGGAGGACATCAGTATTTGAACCATGATGATATTCATTAATAAAAAAAGGACGGAGGCATAACTATAATAAGACAAAAATAAGCACATACTCATTCTCTGGGAATTGAAGTGTTGCAGAACTCCAGTATTCAATTATCCCCTTTGCATCTGCTGAAAGTACAGAATCATATACAGGATTGTACTTCATAACTTTGATAGGACCCATATGTATCTGAACAAAGGAGTGAATAATGATACAGATATGCAATTAAATAGTGCAAAATATCACCAAAAAGATTGTAATTGTTTTTGAAGAGTCACGTATATTAAAGTTAGTTTAGAACTGGAACCTCTTTGGAGATGATGGGATCATTTGAACCAGCTCGTGCATCGTATATGTGCACAAAAGATGAGTTCCTATCACTAATAGCAAGCGTAGCTTTAACATCCCCTTGCTTGTAAACCCAATCAACAGCACCAGGAGTATATGGCAAGCGAATCATGACCATCATGTCATAGTTGACTACATCGTATATTTTTACAGAGCGGTCATCTGATATTGTGCAGCAAAGCAGACCATCAATACTAACCTGCATAGCTGAAATAAGTCATGGTTGATGACAAGCATAACGAGACCTTGAAAATATAAATACATAATACAGCAAGAAAACAATCGTAATAACGCTTTCTGTGCCCAGCAAATCAGACAATATTGTTTCATAATATAATATATCACAGAAGTCAGGCAAGAATAAATTAATTTAACAAATTATATAAAATTTAAAGCAAGAGTCACGTTGGGTTAACAAACTTACAGCTAGACCTTCAATTGGACCAAGATGAGATCTGAAGTGTTTGGCAAACTCAATGCCAATAGGCTTTTTCTTCCAAAACTTCAAATGCCCTGACAACAATAAGTACGCCACAAAGTCATTCTAGACATATTAACTATCCCAAAGATTAAGCTAATTCAAATAACATCCATATGCTCTCATGTGCATAACGGTTGCACCTGTATCGATGCTTCCATGGTTACATGGCACAGATAATTTTATAAAAAAAAAGAAAAAAAGCAAGGACAAAAGTAGCGGTGAGGTAACAACTAATAGCATCACTCTATTCAACTATGTAGCTCCAAACTTTCAGAATGCTACTTACAACTGGCAAAAAAGTAATAATCACAAGTTCGAATTCGGAATACCATCGGAACTTCCAGTGATGAAAAAATCCGCAGCTGAAACAGCGACATGCGTAACCACGTCACGGTGCATATAACTTTTCTCGTACCTGCATCGAAAGCAGCAATAAGAAACTGTAGAAATCCATAGCTTTCACGAGATTTTCACTTTTGAAGTTGCGAAATTTCTCGATTGAGAAAACCCTAATTCAAAAACTACAACGTTGGCGCAGAAACTGACATGTTGGCGGAGGGTAAAGCATTGAGGTAGGCTTGCTCGAACTGAAGGGGTCGCTTGCGCCGAGCCCGAGGGGCCGGGCCCGGGCCTATCAACGCTTCCTCTTCGCTTGCGTTGGCACCATTCTCGTGTTCCTCCATCTTCAAACGCAGCACTTCGATGTAATTGAATGAGGAAGAACAACAAATCTAAATAGCTTTCTCTAAATTCAGAAGTTTCAGTGAGGGAGCGAAATCTTCTACTGAAGAGTTATAACACTAGAGAGAGTGAAAAATACTGAAGCAATCTAAACCCTAAAACGGCACGTCGTTTATAACTCTAACGGATAACCCACGTTCGATTGGGTTTTTTCTTTCTGCACCTCCATAAAAATCTTAGACATCTTCTATTCAAGTCCTCTTCTTCGTTGCTGGCCCAATCCATACAATGAATTTGATACATAATAGAGTGTGGGCAGTTTCTTCCTGCATCCTTACATTTTTCTTCCTTCATCCCATAACTTTTTAAATTCCGAAACTGACCTTCATCTTTTATTTGAAATTAGGATTTGGGAGTGTATTACGGACTTATCAATCCAGAAGAGAATCATGTTGTTTTTTCATTGAGAAGGTGTTCCAAAAACAAAGTTTGCATAAATTGTTGATTTCCAGATTGCTAAATTTGGAAGCCTAATTTCTATTACGAATTGGTGGATCTATAATGATTTTTTTTAATTATGGATTTTTGAATCCAGAATGCATAATTTTAATTACAGAATGATTTTTTTATTTATGAATATTTTACATTTTTTATTATAAATTAACACTGTCATTCATGTACTACCGGAAACACTAATCCAAGAGGTTACCAGACGCGCCAATCCAAAATTTTATCAGAAGTATCAATTTGAAAATTTACTGAATTTTGTAATTCAAAATAGAAAAAATAAATGAACAATTTTTAAATAGGAATGATTTTTTCTTTACACAACATTTTGAGAGTGCAGGAAAAAAAATTGTAGGAATACAGGAAGAAACTGTCTAGATTGTGATGTATTATAATTTGATAAATTTTATAGGCTTTTCGTTCCTGCACAACCTGCAACCCATCATTTTTTTGAAATTCCGAATTTATTCTTTAAGGTTTTATTTCAAATACAGTGTTTTCATGGCAGCATGTTCTTCTTTGGTGGCTTCTGAAAATTACAAAAATAACTCACCGTAACAGTATCACCAATGCACAATTTTATAATAATTACTCTAAGATGGACTTATTTTTAGTTTGTTGAGAAAAAATAGTTTATTATATAGGTGTATGAAAAATAAACTTATAAATTAAATATACTATAACTTTAAAACTGAGAAGAAATTTATAAAACTAATATGCGTAGATAGAATAAAGCTATGATTTTTTTAACAATATTAATATTATAAAAGCAAATTTTGTGTTTATTATGAGAATTATTTAAAAAATAATCAGTTTTGTAAATATTTTTAATGTATTTTTTCTCAACAAACTGGTTAGGCTTGCATCTTAAATCACTTTTTATATGAAATTAAAAGTAAATTAAATTATAAATTATGTATTTACTGACATTAATTAGAGGTTTTTCAAGCTGTGGCATCCTTATAAATTTTTGTATTGACCTCAATCACCATCTTTTTGTTGATGTTATTCAAGATTTTTTCAATCTATAATATTATTAAGACTATTTTTTTCATCTATATAAGTTCATGTTACTTATGGTTTTATAGGTCAATAACGACAATATTATTTTTTTGTTAATTTTAATAAAAAAAATCGATTGATATATGTTAGAGTTTTTTTTCTTTAATGTTTACATGATTATTTTTTATTTTTTCACCTATGTTAATTTTATGTCCGAAATCAATAAAACGTGTCTGACCAAACAATATAAAAAACTACTTTTACTGATATTGCTTGAAAAAAGTGTCTTCGACCAATCAATTCTTTTATGTCAACAGAGTATTTCGAAGAGTATTATTTATAAATCAATCAAATTCAATGCAGATTACAAAAGCTAAATCATCAACTGAAAAAATAGATATTAAAAAAATTCAATAAAAAACACGTAAGAGAAGGTTAATTCCATCTATAAAGAATTTAAAACCCTGTTTTGAAATTTCTAAATATTTTACAAAATAGTTTACTGCACTAATATCGAGCAAAATATTTAAGCACGGGCTAAAAAAAATAAAGAAAATAAATTTAAATCCAATAATTAATACTTAATAAGAAAAAAATTATAAAGAGTGTTTGAAAATAAAGTAACATAAAAAATAGAATGTTAGTAAAAACAGGATTGGGCCATGGAAGTGAAATACTAGAAGATTCTAGGAAGCACTGAGAGCATGAGATTATGATATTGTGACATTTCAATTAAGCTTTGTAAAATCCTCATCAGTTCACAATCCTGCTATCACTTCCTCTCTTACAGTAACACCCTTTCTTCAAAGTAAGTATCCAAATCTTTTTCTGTTCGTTTTGATTTTCATCGTTTTTGTAGTTCTTTATGCTTTGATTTCTTTATAATTTTGCTCCTCGTAATAGCGTGTGTTTCGATGAGTCATCCAGTGTTCTTAAATCAGTATCAGAAAATTTGGTAAATTTGGAAAATGTCATGTTAGTTGGTCTATTTGGTGTAATTTAATGACCTGAGAAGTTACAAAGTGTTATGGTATTTGCATAAAACAGAGCAGCTAGCTAAGAATTAGTTACTTGTACTAAAGGGCTGACGTGTGTGAACTATAGTTGTCTGCAACTTCCTTCATTGGATGCTAAATAACAACATCTGATATATAGACAGACCACAAGGAACATCATGAATTACGGAAGTCTCAATTTTGTTGATGTCTTTAATGTTTAATCATAGAGTAAAATTTGACAACCATTAGCCAATTTTGTTGTCTGAAGTTAAAAACCAAATTGATTACTATGTACAGAATTTGGATATCAAATTGATACCAAAGTCAAGAATTTGATTCATAGGTGGTGAGAGTGAGAGATTAGCATTTTAGTTTGGGGAGAGGGTATATGTTATTAGCAGCAAGGTAGGTGCAAAGCATGGAATTATGCAGATTAGGATGTATTGTTCTGTTGTAAACTTGTGACACAATGTTAGAAATTCAAGATGAGTTCAACACATTGAGTATAGATCAACATATTGTCTTTAAGATTTTAGATTAAAGATAATTTCTTGGATTTATGAGTTTTTTGCTTTGATTGTCATTCAACTTGTGAGAGAGTCCTCAAGAGGTGTTTGACAAATTGCTTCAGACATATTTGCTTCTGTATGTTGTTCTAATATAATAGCTTATGATATTATTTATGCTAGATTTATTACATGAAACTTTTGCTTTGGGACAAGTAATGAATTGAATAATATTTGTTGCTGGTTGCCACACCACAAACAATTACCTACTTTAGTTGATAAAAAACATGGTTGGGTGAGGTAGTTTTGATGTATGGTAGTATGGTGTTGAGTTTATGTTGGCTTCAAGTTGTTAAATATGGGAGTTATGAAGGGTTTTTTTAATCCAAGGGAGTTTTGTTTGTTTATCATGCCATATCACAGTATTTTCCCCTTTTGTGTAATGGGAAAACCATTTATGAGATGATAAGTGAAGCTAATGAGTGAGTACATTATGCAGGATGTCAGAACCACCATTTAGAGCACGAGAAAAGCTTATTGAGAAGCAAAAGTATTTTCAGAGTGTCCATAAGCACACTTACTTGAAAGGGCCATATGACAAGATTACCTCTGTTGCAATACCATTTGCATTGGCAGCATCTTCACTGTATCTGATTGTAAGTTTGTTTGTTATCACTTTTCATAATCTTCATATAAGCAGATTGAATTTATCAATAGCATTCAATTAGTCTCCTCTTATTTAGTTTTAACATTGTCTTGCACCTTTTACTCAGGGAAGAGGGATCTACAACATGTCACATGGAATGGGGAAGAAAGAATGACTTGCACTTTCTTTGCTTATATGTTTGGTGCCTTACAAATTTCTTCAATTTTCAGACTTTGATAACCGAAAAACTTGGAATGAATATGTAATAATGTAATGGTAATTCAGTACTTGTGTGTAAATAACTGGATGTTCATGTGTTTCTCCATTTCATGTGGTGTTACTGAAAGTATAAATACCGTACTGGTATTATTAAAAAAAATAAAAATTAAACAGTATAATTTTCTCAATGATAATGAATACTAAAGCTTATAAAAGTATATTGTTAGTATTTTTGTGTGTGTTTTGGTTAAGCTTATTTTTAAACATGTTTTTGCTTTTTAATTTATTAATTTAAAATATTTTATTGTCAAGTTTTAACCATAATATTAATATAGACCAGTCATATAATCGAAAGTCATAAAATTTGAATTATGAAGTACATTAATATATCCATGTTAGAAAAATCTGATTTCAAATATGCTTAATATCGGAAGTCAGAGTGTATTTGTATTAAAATTTGAAATATTGTAAAAAATTATTTAATAACTTTATTTTGCAGAGATTCATTTGGTTCTAGGTAACATTTAGATCATAGACTCTAAAATTATTTTTGAATAAGGATTAAAATATTAATATTAATATTATTTTATTTTAAATAAATATTAAAAAAATAATATAATATTTTATTTAAATTTTACATTTTAAATTAAAATATATAATATAATATAAATATTAAACTCCAATAAATTAACTTATCATAAATAATTTTAAAAAATATTTTATATTGTTCAATTTATAATAGTCAGACTTTTCATTTTATTATAAAACTGAAATTCATTTCCTATAATTAATAATTC
>Ga0123341_1004715_pt1 | contig 12033 bp, 5 predicted proteins | sample Turbeapinknodule_FD_89959 | JGI IMG/M metagenome (GOLD analysis project Ga0123341, IMG submission 89959) | Root nodule microbial communities of legume samples collected from Mexico - Turtle bean Mexico pink nodule | ecosystem: Host-associated > Plants > Roots > Nodule | place: Mexico: Nepantla... | reverse complement strand
ACGTAATTTCCTACCGTGAGATACCAATTTAAGTTCTCCCCGATCCTAATATAAATTTTGTATATATTAAATATAATTAAATAAATTTAAACAATAATTAATAAAGATAATTTAATTGAAGGTTTTTTTGTTCTTACCTCACCCTCCCAAAGCTTAACAGCAACATGGTCAGCAAAATTTACCAGTAAAGACATATCAAAAGGTCCTCTACGAAACCCTTCTTCCTGGTCTACTTGGTCATCATTCTGTAATCCTTGTTCATTGTCATTATCAATATGAACATCATCATCAATCCTTTCCTCGACACCACCTCGGTCTCTTCTACGGACGGATGTCGTCGGTCTTCTGCGATCATGATCCTGAGATCCACCACCTCTAGTTTTAGCCATACCTATCAAGAAAACAATTTAAATTTCAATTATTTACAAATAATAAATAATATAATCATGAATGTGTACATAATATAAAATTTAAAAAAAGTTTTTAACAAGTGGGTTGGAAACTAAATACATAACAAAAACGCAAAATCACAAAAATGCAAACTTTGTAAGAACACTACAGGATTACATAATCCTAAACACACACAATGTAAACCTAAACCGGATTACGTAATCCGGAATTACTGAAATACCTAACCCGGATTACCTAATTCAGAATTACTAAAATAACCTAAACCGGATTAAGTAATCCGGTATTAGTTTACATTCACAACTATACCGGATTACATAATCTGGTGCCTATTATGAAAAAATGTAGAGTACCAGATTACACAACAAACAGATTACAATACCGAATTATACAGCAGCAGGTTTCAAAAGCAATGCAAAATCTGGAAAATTCAACTTACTAACTTGTGAAGAGGGCACTTTGGATGTGTTAGTGATAGAGAATGTGGGGTTTAGAGAGATTTGAGAGATGAAGAGAAAAAAACCTTCGAATGGGAGTGTGGAGCGGCGCCGCTGGAAGGAACAGAAAGAAAAGGCACGAAAGTGAAAGTGGAAGTGAAGGTTAAGTAGGTTAAAGGTATATTAAACTATTATTTTAATTTTTTAATATTTTTATTGAAGGGTATATTAGTAAATGTACTTTTAGTATGGGGTGGGAGTAGAAGTCATGGAAGTGCAAGAAGAAGTTGTCGGTTTTTATCCCATATAAAACTGTCCAACCAATAACCATTTAAGGGTGTTTCTTCCTGCACCTCTACACTTTTCTTCTTGCACCCCTACATTCTTCAAAAATACTGAAATTATCCTTTACAGTTTTAGGTATTTTGGAATAGTGGTTCCGTAAGCAAAAGATATTTTCGAAACAGAAAATTTGGAAGACAAAAAATCATTCCATAACATTTTTTCAGAATGCATTTTTATTTATTTCTGGATTTAAAAATCCGGAATTCATAAAACATATTCCAAAGACATTTTGGAAATATTTAGAAAAGAACAAACTAGAAGTCATTTTTAAAGGGAGCAAAACAGTCTTTTTCCTAAAGTGAGGGGGTGTAGGAAGAAATTTGTGGAGGTGCAGGAAGAAGTTGCCACCATTTAAGCATGATGGTGTGTTCCTGGTAGTGATGACTTCACACTAAGAGAGCACCATTCAGGAATTTTAGCATCAAGATTTAGAACAAGTCTCAGTCTGTTCATAAGTAGGGATGTACCTTTTCATAAGAGTCAAATCCGAAACTCTTAATCTTCAAAATGTACCATATAAAATACAATTTCTGTTTTTTGGATCATTCAATAAGTTTCACCTCAATGCTTCTTGAAAGTCTAATATGAAAACTAAAAGGAAAAAATAAGAAAAATTGTGATTTGTTTGTTTTTACATTATAAGAGTGTCATAGAAAAATATGGAAGTACAAGAAAAACCCCAATATTACATGTTGAAGGGTGATTGTGGGACTGTTCCCAAATTTTTAGTAATTGAAATGATAGATAATTGTTAAGGAATAACTTATAATAACTTACTAGGTCATCTATAGACGAATATCAAACAATAATAAAGAAATCGAAAGAACAATTAAGACAACTAGACATTAATGAATACTAAATAAAACATATAGAGAAATTTAACGTGGTTTAATTGAAGCGTTAAGTAATTGTAATTTACATAACAATCAAAAATTCATTATAACAGATATTACAACTTAAAGTTTCTCTCAATGAACCATCAATGGTTAGTACAATTCATACAAGATCCTATTTATATATAGAAAATAATTGTAACTTACGTAAATCACACCAAAACGTTGGAGAAGACATGTGAACATTGCTTCATCAACTAAGCTCGAAACGTCTTGTCAGGTGGATTCTGAAGAAAAAATGATTCCTTTTTAGAAATACACCAAGGAGCACTTCGAGTTATGACTATAATATTCAGATTTCGAAATCAAATAATGTCCCATCTTTAAAAATGGGAATATCTTTTTGAAATAAATCAATTTAATAATATATATATAGAGAGAATATTAGATCAAAAGAGATTATATTCATATTAATTATTATCTTGCACTTTATGTTATGGACTAACATAACATATAAATAATAGAAATAAAGGAAGTTACAATTGATACCCTCTAACGCTTTAAAGATCGACGCATAAAGAAGACATATGAACTGGTCAAGACAAACGGTCTGTACCACTAGATGTTCTTAAACTATTAAACAATCTACTACACTATACATCCTAAGACACTTCTCCAATATTTTATTGCGTCAATCTTCATAAACCTCCACCTTAGTTCAATAAAAAATTTCTGAATGATAAAACACTCAATGCCTCTAAGCTCATTAAAGGCTTAATCACCAATATAAGTTGGATTAAATTCAAATAATGAAAGAACTTACTACTAGGCAAAATTTTTGTGATCATATAAGAGGGATTATGATCCATTGAGACTTCACCACCTTCACAAATCCTCTAACAATCTCTCATGTTATATAATATAGTTTGACATCAATGTGTTTAGTTCTTTCATGGAAGACTTGGTTCTTATATAATTGTATAGTGTTGATGTTGTCACAGTAGACCGTGACAATTTGGTATTACATTTTTAGCTCTTTGGCTAGCCGAAGGATCATAGGGCTTCCATCATTGCCTTTGTCATGGAAATATACTTTGTCTAAATGGTTGACAAAGTCATTACGTTTTATAAACTACCCTTCTAGCTGATAGGAATATCACAAGCATTAAAAAAATAGTTCGTGATAGATTTCCTTGTGTCCAAACACCCAATAAAGTTCAAGTCAACAAATCCTTCTACATGAGTTTCTCTAGTAGTTCATGTAGCTCTACCATACATCAAGACTCTTCCAAGTGATCCTTCAAATAAAGAACAATCCACTTAAGAGCTTGCAATGAACTCGTCGAGGATTATACATGAACATGCTAACAACACTCACAATGTAAGTTATGTTAGGGTGAGTCTAGTCCATCACATACATAATAGAATCAATTATATTAGCATATGGAATACCATCCATATAGTTATTCTCCTCCACCTTCTTCGAAGATTGTTCATGACTTAGCTTATAATGAGATTCAAAAGGTGTGGATACAAGTTTAGGTTTGTCAACCCAAACTTATTAAAGAATTTCCTTCCTGAGAGGTATATTGAGACAAGTATAAACCCAAACTTAGCATAACTAACCTTACATATTTCTTCTATTACATCATAGTACAACATTGATGAGCTACAAGATTTTCATCTTTTGAAGTGGAGAATTGCATCAATTCGATTTTAAAGAGTCACTCCACTATTTTGTATGGTACTTTTTTTCATCCAACAATTTTATATAAAATGAACAATTGTTGATATCATGATCGATACAACAAAAGACATCAAATTTCATTCCATTTGCCAACCATATCAATGTTTCATATGCTATTGAATCTTCCAAGACCTTTACTTTAAATCATGGCATGAAAGTTGTATTATACTTTATCAACACTTATTTCTCTAGTTGTCTTAGGTTCCTTTCCTTCAAAAATTACTTTATAAATAAATAAGGTATAACATCATTTGTGTTATTTAATATATACATAAATGCTTGCAACATAATAAAAAAATGGTATATAAAATTTACGATATAATTTTTTTATTGTAAACCATAACAAATTACTTATAAGATTAATTATCTTAGAAAAAAAGTTGAAATCCAATAATTCACAACTCCCAATAATTTTATTTTTGATTTTTGAGTCTACACTTAAAATATATATTTTTTAAATATAAACAAAGAATAATTTTGGTTAAGTCCTTTTCCCTTTATTTGTTTGGTTGGAATAATTGTGTTTTATCAAAAGAATTATTCTAAAAATAGTATTTCATCTTTAAAAGTCATAAAAATAATTTCACAAATGTTTTAAAATTTTTTGGTGAATTCTTGCAATTGTGATTTTCATGTATGATTTTTTTTATCTAATACCAAATGTACTTGTTAGGGGTTTATACAGTACTTGCTACTGGTTGGACAATTGATTCTTCTCTCTCGGTCTTGCTTTTTTTTTTTCTCTCCTTCTTATCGTGTTCAGGTTTCAACTCTCGGTCGGGAGTGCATCTACAAAAGGTTCTTTGACGTTCAAATGGGTATTTGATATTTATGTGTAGCTAATATAGTAATAAAGACGTACCTTACTTTTGTATAACATACTTATTTATATAGTTTGTATGGGCTCTATCATTGATGATTCATATTTAATATGTATAATCATAAAATTAGAATTACCTAATTTGTCGTATATCCAATTTTTTACCTTGATGTATTTACGCTACCTGGTGGGGCGACCTCCAATACCGAGTGTTACCAGATTGTTCGGCTCCGACTGGTACACTAGCCCCTAGGCTCAAGGGAAATTCTTTTAGAAAAGGCTAGATGTAACTAATTAGTGTTTCAAGGTTGGAGGACATGGGATTGAGCATTGATTACTTCAAATTCGGCGTTCATGGGACATGTTTCATGATGTTTATGTAAAGTTAACATAATTGCCCAATAAGAACAAATCTAACGATTACACTGATTGTGTCATTTCAAGTTAAAATTGTTAGATGTGAACAGATGTAATGGTTCAGAGGGGGCACGACGTTTCGCGTTCTCGTGGTAGGACCTCTATAAGTAGTGGTTCCTTTCAAATGTTATCCTTTGTTTATTTTCTCCGATTCCGAATACCAAGTGATATTCTGATACCGAATTTTGGCTAGGTGTTTTTCACTCTGTTCAAAAGGTTAGTAATGTTGTTGGAGATCCCACATCGATTAGAGATGAGAATATTTCATTGTATATAAGTGGGTGCAAACCTCCCCCCATGAGTCAGTTTTATGAGGTTGAGTTAGGCTTAAAGTCCACTTCGTAATAAATGTCTTCCTTTGAGTCTTCGTCCTCTTCTTCTACATCTTTTGGGGGAGTCTTGGTCATATCAGGTAATGACCGGAATGGCTGACGCCCCAAGTGGGGTGCCCCCGACCTTGCTAGCTATGATTGGGTGGATCCTTGTTTGGTTGAGCATATCACTCAATATTGGAGCTCATCCTCGGTCGATGACTTTGTGTCAAGAATGACCACGTTAAAGTCAGACTCACCATAGCTTCGACCCAACTCCATCCTAATTCTTGGGCCACGTTGCAAGCCTTTTGACTTATTTCAGATTTGTTTAGTCATTTCTTTTTTATTATAATTATCTAAAGGTATTTCATACTTTATATCGAACCAAGTTATAATTTTTAAAAATATATAAATAAATAAATGGTTAAATATGTTTTTCGTCTCTAAACAATAAAATTAATTTTTGTTCATAGTCTAAATATTAAAGTTCCTGAATATTTGTATTAAGAAAATTATTAAAATACGTATTTATCAATATTTTTTTTATGTAAAAAATGAATTTTCAATACTATATTATAATATAAATACAATTCAAACTGAAAATTCATTTCTCACATAAAAAAAACTATAAACGATCTATTCGAATAATTTTTTTATTACAAATATTAAAAAATTTGAATTCTAAAATAGAAAAAAAACACCAATTTCATATAAAAATAGAGAAATTAAAAATATATTTAACCATAAATAAAATGATTTTGCGACAGTAAGAAACTAAAAGTTAAATGAAGAAAATATGTATCGTAAAAAAATATCTTGTGCGGGTCCATAGTACATAGGATTGCAAGGTTTAAGAGAGGTTTGAACCTCATCTTGTGATTTCTTTACTTCTGCTACCGGCGTCGTTGGTGTCCTTGGTAACGACGAACAACACAACATTCACCCTTTTCTTTTCATCGGTTCTACGCGCAATACCCAAAACAAACCCAATGATATTGGCATATTCATTCCCCACTCCACAGGTTCACGCTTATCACAACCCCAACAGAAGAACCCACCTTCAGATAAAACGGAAACCCAACCGAACACACCAATTTCTGTTAATACCAACTTCTTCGTCATCATCGTTCCTCTTCTCTTGTTCCTCCTTTCCCCTCACGTACTCCGATGCAACCCTGCAGTTTCGCCACCAGCACCTCCTCTCCACGGATGGCAATTTTGTGGTCGAAGACCTTGGTGCCGCCGTCGAGGAGGACGCCGGCCCTACGCCGCCCAGGATCTTCATCCAGGAGCCGCCGTGGCTGTTCCTGAAGGGGTTGCTAATGCAGGAGGAGGAGATGAGGCGGGAGGAGGACGAGGTGAGGCGGAAGGAGAAAGAGAGGGAAAAGTACAATTTGCTGCGGCGGAGGCAGATTGAGGCGGAGACGGAGGCGTGGGAGAGGATGGTGGAGGAGTACAGGGAATTGGAGAGGGAGATGCGACAGAAGATGTTGGCGCCCAATTTGCCGCACGTCAAGGCGCTCCTCTTGGGCTGGTTCGAGCCTTTCAGGAGTGTTGTGGAGGCTGAGCAGAAAGCCCACCGCGCGCGCCCCAGGAAGCAGCAGGATTCTATTGCACCCCATGTCGACGACTTGCCGTCAGAAAAGGTGGCGGTCATTGTGATGCATAAGATGATGGCCATGGTGATGGAGAATGAGGAAGGTTGCGTTCAGCTTGTTCATGCCGCAGTTCATATTGGCATGGCGGTAGAACAGGAGGTAATTCAGTGTTTTCTTTTGAAATTTCAAGAATGGGTTAGTTTTAGGCTGCACCTTTAGAAATATTAGTCATTTTGTAGGCGCAGTCCACTTGGAGTTAGACTTTACTTCGATGTGGCCAGCCACTCGTGTAAGACAGAGTTAGTTGATTGTATCATGACACTGTCGAGGACAATGCAGAAGAACAGAACTGATAAGCCTCTAACGCATAAGTGGTTTAGTAATGGATTGGATTTCGGAGTCAATTTGGATTAAGTTCTTAGCAAACACTTGTGAGAAAAAGAAATAAGATGAATCAAAGATTTTGCATAATTTTAACTTACACACTTCAATTTCTACCAAAAGAAGAACTTATGCTCTGAAGTATTTTAGAAATCTTTCTTAAGTAACTAAAACACCAATTCTTGGTTTAGAAAAGTCTTAACACAAGGGTTTACGATCGACCCAAACTGGACCTTGTTCCAAGTCTGTATAAAATCCCTCTGTATTTGTGGCTTGACTGTAACAAAATTGCTGCAGGTTTTGTATAGACGTTGTAATTAACTTATTGTATTTCAGGTTAGGATTCATAAGTTCATTGAAGGAAGAAAGAGTAGCCGGAGTAACAAGAGAGAGGCTGATGCTGATGACAGTTTGGATAATGATAAAAAAAAGCAAAGGAATCATTTGAACAGTTTGATTAAAAAAAGTAGACTGAAAGAAGTGCAGATGATATTGAAAAAAGAAGAATGTAGTCCTTGGAGCCGGGACACGCAGGCCAAGGTTTTTCTTTTAGTAGTACATGTGTTGTCTCTCTTTTGGTCATAAATCTGGAATTTAACAAGTTAACTCTATTATGCAGCTGGGAAGTCGATTAATAGAATTGTTAGTTGATACAGCATATGTACACTCTCCCGTTAACCAGTTTGCTGATACTCCACCTGATATCAGACCAGCTTTCAGGCACTGTTTTAAAGTCGCACCATGGCATCCAGGGTGAGGTTTCACTTTTTCCTTTCTGGGTGGGGGTGGTAGGCAGGCAGAACTTGATAATTAAGATCTAGGGCCTCGAACCCAACTAAGTGACACTATTTTTCTTTAGGAAGTTAAGATTGGCTATTTCTGTGATCAGAGAATTTTGACTGTTATATGTAATGTGTCTTTAGAAACTGAAAATACTTTACATTAAGTAAGAGATTACAAGATAACAATATAGTTGCAGCCTACCTAATGGCTTGAGAGTCTAATGTGTAACACTCCACAAGCTGGAGCATATAAATTAAATGGTTGATATGCTCCAAGCTTGTTACAAATAAACACAATTTGAGATCTCTAAGAGATTTAGTATATTTTCAGAAACTGAAAATACTTTACATTAAGTAAGAAAGAGATTACAAGATAACAATATAGTTGCAGCCTACCTAATGGCTCGAGAGTCTAATACTTACAAAGGTAAAGCAACACTCCACAAGCTGGAGCATATAAGTTAAATGGTTGATATGCTCCAAGCTTGTTACAAATAAACACAATTCAAGATCTCTAAGAGAATTAGTATATTTTTAGAAACTGAAAATACTTTACTTTAAGTAAGAAAGAGATTACAAGATAACAATATAGTTGCAGCCTACCTAATGGCTGAGAGTCTAATGCTTACAAAGGTAAAGCAACACTCCACAAGCTGGAGCATATAAGTTAAATGGTTGATATGCTCCAAGCTTGTTACAAATAAGCACAATTCAAGATCTCTAAGAGACTTGGTATATTTTCAGAACATTCTTAAAAAGATAGTTAATGACAACATTTTACAAGAGAACAATTAAGATACCACTACTTCCTATGGTGCATTAAACAAAACTATAACTCATATCTAGGGAACTGGGTAATATAAGCATTGCTGTTCTTACTCCTCAACTATTCATATTTAAGAAAAGGTAGATATTCTTTACACTCTGACCAACCATATATCTTGAAAGAGTAGGTAAGGGATTAATGGAAGTTCCTTTATCGCACTTGTTTATCAACTGCAATTTCAAATAATTGTTTTGTGCTTGTAGGCAAAAGTTTTCGAAGAAGTATGGTGTTATACAATGTGATCCCTTGGTCCTAGTTGGGCTTGAACAATGTGTAAGTTGAGACATTGTCTTCCTTTTCTTAAACAATATTATGTCATAGATGAAGTTATTTTGTTCATAGGATAACTACTTAAGTGATAGCTTCATGATTGTTAAGTAAATCCAGTGTTATCTCTTACATGTGTGATATTCTTGTAAGTTACAACTATTTTTTAACCTCATTCCCCTCTTCCCACAAGAACTAGCATTTGGATGCAGGTGAAGAAGGATGCTCAGTCCTTGGTTTTATCAATCTCTGTAAATTCTATCTAAAATCATAGTTTTTGTTGAAATAGTGAAATCTGGACTTCTTCATAAATGTTGTTCCTTTGTTCTGTTATTCTAATGTTTTTGCTATTAAGAATGGAATTAGGCATAAGTTAAACATCAGATACTAATTCATTTAAGTTAGTAAGCATGCACTACAAAAAAGCATGTAACATAAGGTTTTGACTTACTTTTAAGTGTCTGTTTCTGCAGGCCAAACATATGTTCATACCTTACATGCCTATGTTAGTACCTCCGAAAAAATGGAAAGGGTATGACAAATGAAGTGAATGTCTCTCTTGTATTGTATTTTGGAAATGCCCGAGTTTTCTTTGATTTTGTATCATTATAACATGATTTATTGTGTGGAGTTTGAACACTTTCAAGACCCAGGAGAAAGAAATGTAACTAAATGAACTTTTAGAAAACTAGAAAATGAACCTGAATTTGCAAAAAAACAAAATATGAGAATAGTGAAGGATGCAAGTAACTTTTAACTCTTAAAAAAATTATAATTCTTCATAGTTTAGCTGCTTATGCATTTATTTGTCTAACATTTCATGACACTCTTTGTAGATATGACAAGGGTGGACACTTTTTCTTACCATCTTATATTATGCGTACTCATGGATCTAGAAAGCAACAAGATGTAATGAAGAGTGTAAAGACAGCACAAATGCAAAACGTTTTTGAGGTAGTGTATGTAAATTCAAGTTCCTTTTTTGGGTTCCAATGAAAGTGCATGACAGAATTGTGTAAACATATGATCTGTTAAAAGATTTGATGCATTGCAGGCATTACCAAACGAGTGTTTATGAACAGTTTCAATTTTTGTAGTCTTCTATATTTTCAGATTCACTTAATTGTATCTATATATAACTGCTAAGGGTGTAATTTTTTTCATACCAAAAAGCATAATTGTTTTGTGCAGGCCTTAGATATTCTTGGAAACACCAAATGGCGAGTAAATAAAAGAGTGCTTGGAGTTGTAGAGTCAATTTGGGCTGGAGGAGGTAACATTGCAGGACTGGTTAATTGTTCAGATGTAAGCACAAATAAAAAATTATACTTAGTTACTTATGAAATTCTTCTATCTATCCAAATGAATATATTTTATCTTTGCAAAAATGGATAAACACTATTTAAAATATAAAAGGGGAACGGGGTAGATGTTGAAGTCTTCATAAAGTTTGATTGTATTCTCTATATTTTCCCCCATTTCCCTATTGCATTTGCTGGCTAGACTACAAAGATATGTAATAGGGGCTTTACAAACAAACAACTTGGTAGGAACCCAAGCTCGATGGGTCTTAATTAGTGACCCAATATGGAGAAGCACATTAGGTGTACACTTAAAGGCCCAAACACATAGGGCCTTTATCCTCATCTAAGAAGGAGAAGTTAATTTTAGGAGTGAGAAGATAGTGGAATATATTATATAAGGGAATAATGGGGACAAGGGTTTTATTTGAATAGTGATTGACTAATATATTGAATTGGGGTCCTAGCCCAATTCAATAGGTTTGGAAGATTTGTCCTTGCTCTTTGCTTCCTTGTCTTCTAATGTTCACACATCCTAGCCTTATTGAGCTTAATAGACCCAAATACAAAAAAAACTATTTGTAAAATTTTTCACTTGAAAGAAAACTCTAATTACAATAAAAGTAAACTCTATTCTACAATTTTTTATTATTTAAAGTTAATAAAGATTTTCCCCATCTATGCACTTATTACTAGTGTGTCACCTTCTATCGGACCACTCATAAATATCTATTCTCATGTTTGAGATGTGCAGTCCTTAGTGTTAGGGGTTGTGGTGGAAATCTCATATTGACTAAATATTATAGAATATAAGTGGATGCAAGACTCACCGTACAAATTGGTTTTGTAAGGTTGTGTTAGACTTAATGTCCACTTTCTAAGACTAGCTAATTAGGTACATAGGGAAACAAAATAAATATAAAATCTAACTTAATTACAAACTTACTTTCAGTGAATCAAATAGAGATTTAATCCTTTCTTGACACCTTGTCACCAAAGTGGATTGTTGGCCCTTCCATACATAGTTGGGCAAAGCTTACTTGTATTTTCGGGCTCGTCTCCTACTATTCTTGCAACTAGAGAGGTAAGGCTCAATTGTAAGACTGTTTTAGAGTGGCACATATCCTTTTGGAAACCATAGCCAGTAGAAGAGGTGAGGCTACAATATCAATATTCCTGCCTTGAGGACAAGGCAGATTCCAGAGGCAGTGGTAAAATGATGGGAATCTGAGTCCTATGGGTTTCAATTAGTGATCCAATTGGAGAATCCTCTTAAGGTGTACACTCGAAGGCCCAAACATCTATTGCCTTAATTCTCCCTTTAGTTAAGAAGTGGAACAGAAGGGATAAGTTGAGAAGATAGTGGAATCTATTATATAGGGAAATAATGGAATATTGGGGACATATATTTTTATTTGAAATATAATAGTATCTTTGGCTTGGGTATATATATATATATATATATATATGTGTCATCATTTTTTTTTTTTTTTATATTATATTTGTATTAATATCTCTGTGTGTATTTGTGTTTTATATTTTTAAATTTTTTATTTT
>Ga0123341_1004714_pt1 | contig 12033 bp, 11 predicted proteins | sample Turbeapinknodule_FD_89959 | JGI IMG/M metagenome (GOLD analysis project Ga0123341, IMG submission 89959) | Root nodule microbial communities of legume samples collected from Mexico - Turtle bean Mexico pink nodule | ecosystem: Host-associated > Plants > Roots > Nodule | place: Mexico: Nepantla... | reverse complement strand
GAATATTAAATGAAATGACAAGGAAGCCTTTGAACTTCATTTGTTTCTTAAACTAGTTTACACAATAGAATGTGTACTCTAAATAGTAATAGCTCATTTTCTTGTAAATTTGATTTGATTTGTGGTTTTTTTTTTCCAACATTCATTTTTCACTAAAGGACTAATATTTTGTCAAAATGGAAGCACTATATATTGACGTGTTGTGGTGAATAGAAAAACAACATGACATGTTACAATCTGATGTTATCTTGTGACTTCTTTAGGGTGATGTTGGATGTGGGAAGACTGTTGTAGCTTTTCTTGCATGCATGGAGGTTATTGGCTCTGGCTATCAGGTTGGTGTGCCTACCATATTCTGGTTCCTTTATGTGTCTTTATTTCCTTGATTTCTCATTAATTTTTGGATGTTTAGCATATGGTAATTGTGTTTATTACTTATCATTAGGGGTTTTATGCATTACACAATTGTTTTAGCGTCTATTTTATATTATAAAAATTATGAACATCTATCCCATTGGGAATTGTCCACCCAACATCCATTCATATAGTTAATCGTTATTAGATGTAACAGGCTTAACCCATATCTTTGTATTTTCATATTTATAATTACATAATCCCCATGTGCACATAACACACTAGGGGGTTAGGCTTGTAGATGCCACATTACGTTGATGCACAACATAATAAAGTGATATTCAAAGGACAAGGGTCATCCTTGTTAACACTACCATCATCTCTATCACAGGGCCAATTACTATCACCTTCATTGTTCCAACAACCACAACATATGTTAATCCATTTTATACTATACTAGTGGATCAAATTTCTTAAATATGATGTAATTAAAATGGTGAATTTTGTAAATACATAATTGTATGAATTATGTACATGATTATGAACCGAGAAATATGTATATAAATATTGTTAAGAATGAAGAAAATAAATATAGGATTGATATCCCTTGTGTAAAATACACATATAGGGGTGTTTATTTATAGATGAAAATAATAATGTAATAACAAAAGAATATAAACTATGGACTAAGCCTGTTACATTCAACACTCCCCTTCAAGCTGGTGCATATAAATCATATGTACTAAGCTTGTTACAAATATAATCAATTCTAGGCCCTTGTAAAGGTTTAGTGAAAATATCTACTAATTGATCATTCGAATTAACAAATTCAGTCTTGATGTCTCCAGACACAATCTTTTCTAGAATGAAATGACAATCAATTTCAACATGTTTGGTCATTTCATGAAAGACGGAATTTGAGCTAATATAAAGAGCAGCTTGATTATCACAAATGAGTGTCATTTGATTGACTTCTACAAATTGCAATTCTTTGTGTAACTATTTAAGCCAAATAAGCTCACAAGTAGCTGAAGTCATTGCTCTATATATTCCGCTTCAGCACTAGATCTTGCCACAACATTTCAAGTTTCTTATATTATACTAATATTAGGTTGTCTTGTCTCATGATAGGCTGCTTTCATGGTTCCAACTGAGTTGCTTGCAATCCAGCATTATGATCATTTGCTTAAATTGCTTGAAAACTTGGATGATGGCATGTGCAAGCCAAATGTTGCTTTACTCACTGGTTCAACCCCACTAAAACAATCACGAATAATTCGTAAGGTATGCTTTACTAAAATGAATGAAATGTCCAAATGATGTGAATCCAATTATTCTGTTCTTGAACTTGTGTGGTATTCTTTTAATTTTATCTGTCACTGTGTGAAGGGTATCCAGACTGGAGAAATCTCTATGGTCATAGGAACCCACAGTTTGATAGCAGAAAGTGTGGAATTCTTAGCCTTACGTATTGCTGTGGTGGATGAACAACATCGCTTTGGTGTGATTCAAAGAGGAAGATTTAACAGTAAGGTGATTCAAAGCTTTTTCTTCAAGATCTAAATATGGTTTTATTATGCTGCATAAATGATCATACTGTGAATGTCACTAGATGTGATCTTTTGCATCGGTTTTGTCATTGAGCTGTATCAAAATGATGAACAGAATGAAACAATTTAATTGATAGAAAGGAGTGAATGCAGTGCACAATTTGATGTTACATCGAACAAAGCAATAACAATAGGTCACACTCCATTCTGCATATCTAATATGCAGCATATTCCCTTACATTAATTAAATATTGATGTGGCTATATTTCAATTCTAGTTGCATAATTATATGGAATGTTTTGAGTTAGTAGCTTCCTTTCCAATGTTGGTTATATTATGATTATTTATGTATGTTGTCAGAATCCCTTGATTTATGCTGCAGATAATATTTCCTTGTACAATTTTAATTACATAATTAGGAGGATAATTAGGAGAATTAATAAACTGACAATATATTTTATATTTAGTGTACAGGACCATTGACATTGAATTATAGGGATAGATTATGTCTATCATAAATTAGGAATTTCCATTATTAGGTTTTTTTTATTCTATTTAAGAGCAATTCCTCTTTTAGGAGAAATAGTTTTTCTTGATATAAAATTTTGGTTTTCCCATTAATAATTAACTAGAAGGATTTGCATAGTCAAGTAAATATATAGATTATACCCATCATTAGGTTAATCCAAATGACAAAAGACTTATATTGTTTGAATATTTTGAATAAGGTATATGTTTTTTGAAATATTAGATATATGTTGATTAACTAAATTATGTAGTCCATTAAACAAGATATTTACTAAATTTAGTTCTTTTGGAATAACTCTCGAGAGTCCGATTGATGATCATACATGAATCTTCACAAGAGTTTTACAGTTGGGTAGATTAGAGAAGTGTATGTAACTATGTACATTCATGTTATGTTTTTGTGGAAATTGTGTGTTACTTGCCCCTGCAACTTGCATATGGCTTACATCTTTTATTCCTGAAATATTATTGCTCTTTTCTCTTTTTTATCTGAAGTTTTTAGTAATGTTCTCGATGTGGTCTCTTAACTTTTCTCTTCTAGTTATACTATGCATCATCAAATTCAAACATGGACGAGACCGTTACAGAGGATTCATCAAAGAGTGATGCTTTTATGGCCCCACATGTTCTTGCAATGTCTGCTACTCCTATCCCAAGAACACTTGCACTTGCTTTATATGGTGACATGTCATTGACACAGGTGCTTAATTTTTCATGTCCATGGTTTTGATGCTAGACAACTTTTAACTCCTTCTAGATGTGTTCTTTTTCCTTGTATGTTTTGAATTTGTGTCAACCTGTGCATTGATTTCTACTTTGCTTGGGAGAAACAATTATCAATCATCTAATTTATATTTAAAGGAGGTCACAACTATGGTGAGTATACAAAACTGTGTCACAGTAGATTCTCCTATATAACTGTAGGACTGAACCAAACGTCAACTTATTCTTTACCTTACTATTGGACGTGCTGACTGGGCTTATCAAAAGCTTGTATCACAATGCATGCCTTTTTGTAGGTCCATAGTTTTAGTTGGAGAATCAATAGAGGAAATAAATAGGAAGTTAGGGATGTGGAAACGAGCTTTGGAAGTAGGTCCACTAGGTAAACTTAGATTAATGATTTCCTCTCATTAGGCTCTATTTATCATGTGTAGAGAAAAAAGAACATAGGAATGAACCTGTATAAAATCATGTGTAGAGAAGTACTTCCTTGGGACAGAAGTTTGCCTACTCAAAAAGGGTTATCTTTGTCTTCCATATAAGATATGTTTTAGACCATCTTAAGAGAGATTGATAAAGATTGATTTTATGGCTAGTAGAGCTCGTATAGAACAAAACAATAGAATTGGGAATGATAAAGATAGTTCTACAGTGAACAAGGGCCGATATCAAAGACTTGTAGGGAAGCTCATTTACTTAGCTTGCACTAGACCAAACATAGCTTATGATGTCAGCGTGGTCAATCAATTCATGCATTATCAAATGGAATGACATTTACAAGCTTTTAATAAAACCTTCAATATTGAAGGCAAGGCTAGGAAGGGGATTATTGTTAAAAAAGGATGGAAAATTAAATATAAAAATATATACTAATGCAGTGTATGTTGGGTTTTATTACTAATAGGAGGTTTGTCTCAGAATATTGCATATTCTTGGGTGGAAATTTGTTGAGTTGGAGGAGTGAAAAACAAAATATAGTTGCAAGGTCTGGTGTGAAGGCTGAATTTTGTGTTATGGCACAAGGTGTGTTTGAATTATTATGGTTAAAAATTGCTTTGAATGATCTTAGAGTCAAATGTTAATAACCTACGAGTTTCCTTAGAGATGATAACTAAGCTGATAGTATTGCTTCCTTTCCAATTAAGCATGATCTGGCCAAGCACGTAAAGATAGATTGACATTTCATTAAAGAAAAACTAAATAATGGCATCATAACTACTTCCTACATCCCATCCGAATTTCAGCTAGTTTGTTTGCAAAAGGACTTCCCACAGAACAGTTTCATGATGTTATATGCAAATTGGGAATGATAGATATTTATTCACCAATTTGAGGGCAAGTGTTGAATTAGAAAGATATTACCAATTATTGTAATTATTTCGTTAAAGATATTGTAGAGATACATAGATTTTTTTTTAATTATTGTTTTTATTTGTAGGGTGGTAGAGTTCTATATAATGTAAGTTCTTGTACTAATTGAGAATCAATTTTCTTCTGCTCAGGGTTAATATTCTCAAGTTTGTTCTTCCTTTCCTTTTATTATTAGACCCTTACCTGAGGTGGTACCCCTAAATAAATCAATAATATGCCTTTTTAATTCCAAAGATTATAATGTTGCTTTAACTTCCTCCATCGATAGTGAACTTCTATAAAAAGTTGTATTGACAAATTTTCATAAACTTTTGGTAAAGAACTACAAAGAACAGCAAGTTGGTCCACTAAGAACAACTTGGTTGAAATTATCAATATGTTTGTGATTGGACTCACCTTCATGCATTTTGATAGCATATAACTTTATCTTCAAGAAGAAACAGTTATGTAGAGACTTTGTCAAGTACCAACTTTCAAGCTTTGCCCAAAGCTGGTTGAAAGTCTTTTCTTTTGAGACTTCTCTTAAAACATCATCACCTCAGATTAAAATAATGTGATATCTATCTTAACCACCCAAATCTTCTAAAATAAAGGAGTATTAATCAAATCAGATTTTTGAAAATTTTGATTTTGATATTTTCTACCTAAATGTACTTGTATCCTTAGTCAAAATTAAAAAATATACAGTTGTCATCGATCTCTCCAATGTGAAACCTGAAGGCTTGGTCAAGATATGAACTGACTTATAAATTATTTCTGATGGATCTGGATTACAAACCCCATACAGGTTACTGCAAGTATTCTATATTTCAGGGATTGTATTAACTATTTATAGCTACTGCCTGGAATTCGTATAGTCCAAATATATACTGACAACCTGATTAGAATAGACAAAGAAATATGGTACTTTGGAAATAGGGAAATGTCCACATTCATCGAACATTTATCTTTTGGTTAGATTTGACCTTTTTCTTATGAATATTAATCAGTTTCTGAAATTGCAGAGGGATCTAAACAGAGTTTCTGTGGAATATCATACTGACTGGGTCAAAGGACTCCTAAAACTCAGTCATACTTGTTTATGATATTATATTGTCCTTCCAGCTTTTCTGGTATTTCTTTTTTGATTTTATTTAAAAAAAAATGTTGTAAAAAAGAGAAGCCTGATATTATACGTTGACTGTTTTCCCTTTGATTTGTTTTTACCCATTTTCACACTTTAAATGTGTAAAATCATTTTTTGTGTTGCAAATGCTTTCTTCCAACACAGATAACTGACTTACCTCCTGGAAGAATTCCTGTTCAAACTTTTACCATTGAAGGAAATGACAAAGGATTTGAGGATGTCTACAAGGTGACCTTCTGAAATTGTACTTCTTTACGTCTTTATCATTCTTTTTTATGCAGTTTCTTTCCTTTCTCTTAAAAGTAATTGATAATTTCACCATATATTTGATGAAATCTAGATAATGGCTTTAATTAGGTTTGCTGAAAATGTTTTTTGAGAAACACTTAAGGAAACAAATAGTGGATGTGTACAGAAATATTCTCTTATTGAATAAATTCAAAAAACAGAAGGTAAAACTTGTGTTTGTGCAGATCAAATCCGCTACAAATTAGGAAAATAAATAACATATTATCTGGAAACAAATCTCTTATAAATAAGGTGGGAAAAAAAAAACAGAGATCTTTCTAAAGTGAGTCTGATCTGTTGTGATTCAGATCTATTCCCCTTAACTTGTTCTTACAAATCTGGACATGTGTAACATTCTTAATTTATCCATATCTCCATAACTTATTTTAAATCATAAAATCCTAATATTCCTAATTAATTCACACTTCCCTTCAAGTTGGTGATAAGATATCAATCATGCTCTACTTGGTGACTTGATTTTCAAAGGGCTGTCTCAGTAGACCCTTTGTTAAAATGTAAGCAATTTGCTGATTGTGTTTTTCTAACTAACAAGACTCACATTGAAACTTGATTTTCAAAGGGCTGTCTTGGTTGGACTTTTTTCCGCAAATGGCACGATTTTGGGAATTAATTCCTTGGATAGCACCATTTGAGATTTAATTCTTGAATAGCAACATTTTTGTTCATGGTGAGAATTTGGCGAATTTTCACCTTTGCTTCTTATTTCCGCAAAAAAAAATTCCCAGAATTTTAAAATTATAATTTACACACTTTTTCTTTTAAACCTAATGACACACTTATTCTCTTATTTTTTTTTATCAATACATACCTATCATAATGAATAACTTCACTTATATTAATAATTTTTTAAACCATTCAATTAATATTTTTTTATGAAATACCCCAACAATTTTATTTAATATTTGCTATTAATTATTTTGATATGTTTTTAACAAACAAAAAATACCAATATTTAATTCTAGTACCAATATTATAATTTATTATAATTTTTTAAGCCAATTTGAATTTTATTATAAAACTATATTTACAAATTTATTAGAATTTATTCTCCACAATTCAAGTTTATTATATTATAACAACTACATTCCTAACTTGTTGAGTTTGGCACTAGATCTCAAGGTTAGACTTAGTGGGATAATGTTTCTTGCTTTATTTGTCCTAGGATTTTTGGGAATAGATTTGATTTACCCTTTTATGGGGTTAGGGATTACTGTGTACTTTTGGACACCCCACAATTCTTTGTATTTTCTTTCTTATGATATTTTGAGGTGTTGTGTATGATTGACATTGTTTGTGGTGCCAACATAGTGATGTCTTAGCATTCTCATTTCTATTGAAAAAACACAACATAAACCAATAGTTATGACTAAATTGTAACTTATGTATTTTATAGAGAAATATCATGTTATGTCAATTGATTACCTTGGCCTTCGATGTTTTCTATGTTTTAGAAAAAGGATTTATTTTTTTCAATTTTTTTCTTATGATATGAATGTAAACAATGTTTTTTATGATACAGATGATGTTGGATGAGTTAGAAGATGGAGGAAAAGTTTATCTTGTCTACCCAATTATTGAACTTTCTGAGCAGTTGCCTCAGCTTCGTGCTGCCACTGCAGATTTTGGAGTTATATCACACCGATTTCAAGGATATAATTGTGGCTTATTACATGGAAGAATGAGAGGTGATGAAAAAGAAGAAACATTGAGAAAGTTTAGAAGCGGAGAAATACATATACTACTTGCCACTCAAGTAATTGAGATTGGTGTTGATGTTCCAGATGCATCTATGATGGTTGTGTTGAACTCTGAGAGGTTTGGAATTGCGCAACTGCACCAACTCCGAGGACGAGTAGGACGTGGTACAAAGCAATCAAAATGTATATTAGTAACATCAACAGCCAGTAGCTTAAATCGTTTGAAGGTACTAGAACAATCATCAGATGGGTTTTATCTTGCTAATATGGACCTTCTCTTACGGGGACCTGGTGACTTGCTTGGTAAGAAACAATCTGGACATCTTCCTGAGTTTCCTATTGCCAGATTGGAAGTTGATGGAAATATTTTACAAGACGCCCATGTTGCTGCACTGGTAATAACACCCTCCGCTACTCATAGTTATTCTTGATTTATCTATTAATTATTTGTGGTGATTTATTACTTTTAATTGCACTGGCTGTCCAGATAGTGAATTAGTATTTGGCTGAAGTGCGTTTCATTAAACTTAATTTTAAGAAATAATCATTTATTGCTGATCTAACAAATTCTTACTGCAAATCTTTCATTGAGCTAACTACCACTTGAAATTGGCTGAAGATATCTTCTCCAATAGCCAGACAATAAGAAATAGAAAGTGCAGAAAGAGATAAGAGGCATAGGTAAAAGAGAGAAAAATACTCCGCCAAAGTCAAAGCATGATACTTTGGACTTCCATTTTTATTTCCAAATTCTCTATTATCCCCAATTATCTCTTTCCCCATGTAATAGAAATGTTTTGTTTCTCACTACTCTGACTAACTTCCACTACCACATATCCATCTAATCACTAGTCTTTGTTGGTTTGGACCTTCCGGAATTCACATTATGGGGCTGTCCCATTTAAAGAATATATTCCTATCACTACCACCCCTGAGGGAAGTTGTCTTATCATCTAGACAAAAGTCACGAAATTCATGTTGTCAGTTCCCAAGTACCCTTTTTCAAAGGCTGAGGACACTTGAAATTTGTAAGAAAACAAAGAGTTATTTTATTGATAACTGTTGTTAATAGGATATTAAGTGTACTGTTAGAAGCTGTTAGAAGATCTAGAGATCTCTTTGTAATCAATACTTTAGGACTAGAATTCTCTATATATAGAGGCTGATGTACTGTTTCAAATTAATCAATTTTATAAAATCTTCTCTCATTCATATTAATCCTTTTCAAGTTGGTATTAGAGCTCTCAATCTAGGGGGCTTTGCTTCCGCATTTCTTCTCTACCGTCTTAGCTGCTTTTCCTTTTTTTTAAGGTTGCTTGAAGTGCACCCAACTTATGGTTCTGTAACTGTTGTTTCCAGCTCTAGAAATTAGTCGTTTGGAGAGTTTCTTTTATATACAATATTAGAGGAGACAAAAACAACCTAACCTGGTCCAAGAACAACTCCAATCATCTGAGTCATGGATAAATGTGCCTTCTCCTCACACCCTTGAATCTTTGGAAAATTCCTTGAATAATTATTGTGAACTTGTTCTTGATGACCTGCCCATTGCTTTGAGAAAAGGATCTCGGTCCTATACCAAGTATCCTGTTTCTCATTTTGTGACCACTAATCACCTTTCTATGTACCACTACAGTTTCCTCTCAGCCATTGATACAATTAGAGTTCCCACATTAGTTCAAGAAGCATTAAAGGATGAGAACTGGGTTCAAGCCATGAATGAAGAAATGGGGGCCTTAGAAAAGAACCACACATGTGAAATTGTTGACAGCCCACTCGATAAAAAGGCAATAGGATGCAGATGGGTTTATAATGTAAAGTATAAATCTAATGGTACATTAGACCCTTACAAAGTAAGGTTGGTTGCTAAAGCATATACTAAGACTTATGGTGTTGATTATAAGGAGACATTTGCTCCAATGACAGATAACTACTGTTAGAATCATTCTCTCATTGGCAAATTATCTTGGTTGGAATTACAACAATTTGATGTGAAAAATGCATTCATGCATGGAAATTTAGAAGATGTGCAGGTTGAAGAAAGCCTTGTAAGGACTTAAGTAGTCACCCTGTGTTTGGTTTGGTAGACTCACTCAATTTATGATCTCCATGGGATATCAACATAGTAAAGGTGAGCATACCCTATTCTTCAAGCATTCCCCAGAAGGTAAACTTACTCTAGTCTTAGTCTGGTGATATGATTGTTGCAGGAGATGATGAACATGTAAAACAAATCTTGAAAGAAAGGCTTGTTGCTCAATTTAAGATGAAGGATCTAAAAAAGTTAAAGTACTTCCTTGGATAGAAGTTGCTTACTCAAAGAAAGGCATCTTTATCTCCCAAAGAAAGTATGTTCCTGATCATCTCAAAGAAACATGTAAGATTGATTGCAAGACCACTGAAGTTTCTATAGAACAAAACCATAGAACTAGGAGTAATGAAAGCTTTTCTACTATGAATAAGGGTTACTTAGCCCACACCAAACCTTACATAGCCTATGTTGTGAGAGTAGTCAGTCCGTTCATGCATGATCCAAGGGACAAACATAAGTAATTAACAAAATCCTTCAATAAATGAAGACAAGTCCAAGAAGGGGATTTTTGTTCAAGACGAATGAAAAATTAAAATTGGAGGTATACTAATGCAAATTATGTAGGGTTTGTCATAGGTAGGAAATCCATCTCAGGATATTGCATGTTCTTTGGTGGAAATTTGGTGACTTGAAGAAGTAAGAAACAAAATGTTGTTGCAAAGTCTAGTACATAGGCTGAATTCCGAGTGATGACACATGAGGTGTGTGAATTCTTATGGCTGAGAATTATTCTAAATGATCTTAAAGTGGCATGTGAAAAGTCTATTATTCTTTTTTGTTATAATACATTAGTTATTCCCATTGCTCACAATCCAATTCAGCATGATAGTACCAAACACATAGATATAGATCAACCAGTTATAAAAAGAAAAATTGGATAGTGGCCTTATCACTATTCTTATGTCCCATTTGGGCTTTAGTTAGCATACTTGTTTACAAAAGATCTTCCCATTGAACGATTTCATAATCTCATATGCAAGCTCGGAATGATAGATATTTATTCACTAGCTTGAGGGAGAGTGTTGTTAATAATAGGATATTAAGTATATTGTTAGAAGTTGTAAGAGGATTCTAGAGATGTCTTTATAATCAATACTTTAGGATTAGAATTCTCTATATATAGAAGTTGAAGTACTGTTTCAAATTATTCAATTGAATAAAATCTTCTCTCATTCAGATTAATCCGTTTCAAGTATAACAATCAAACTAATTACATTCTCTTCTTCTCTATTTATAATAGTCAAATCTTAAAAATAAGGAAATAAAAAATATTCTAAACTGAATTGGAGGATTCTAAAGATATTTTTTCTAATCATAAATATTGAAATCTACTATTTACAACACTCAAGTTGGTAAATGAATATCAATCATTCCCAACTTGCTTACAAAATCCTTGAATTTGTCCCAAGAAAGTCTTTTAGTGTAAATGTTCGCCATTTGAAATTCTATAGGGACATGGGTGTTAGCCACTAGACTCCTATCAAGATTATCTTTGATAAAATGCGTGTTGATTTCAATATGTTTGGTCCTATCATGTTGGACTAGATTATGGACAATGCTCATGGCTGACTTGTTATCATAGTACAATTGTATATGGATGCTAATCTTTATTTTAAGGTCATCAAGTATGATCTTCATCCTAAGTCCTTCACACACACCTTGGGGAAGGGCTTGAAATTCAGCTTTTGCACTGGAACGAGATACTCTGACATGTCTTCCACAATGAGAAATTATTCTCATTGAACTTCTCTATCTCATATTTTGTTGTCATGGCTTTAAAGCAAACTTATGCTCTTTTCACTATGAATAGTATTGTCTATTGGTGACTGTGAACCAATACACCATGTAAGTTCCCAAGAAAGAAAGGTGGATCACAAATAAACACACTTAACATGTATTTCCTTTGTTAGAACTTTTCTAAACATGCACTTTTACACTACCACACTCTGCATAATAAGAATAATTCTTTTTTATGTGAAAGATCAGACTAGCTGCAATCACATGACATACTTCAATTTTTTGTTTTGTTTTCTACAACACTATTCTAACAACAATAGAATTAGGAACCAAGCTTTGATATCATTATTGGGTATCATAGTAACAGTGGAAAGAAATAAATGAAATATATTTCTGAGATATCTTACAAATGTGATTACAGTATCTATTTATAGACTGTTTTACAACCTAATTAAAGAAAGAAATAATAGGCAATGAAAGCCAGAAATAATGAGTGTTTAAAGCTGTACAAATCAAATAAAATCAAATCACTAACAAATCTGTCCT
>Ga0123341_1004712_pt1 | contig 12034 bp, 7 predicted proteins | sample Turbeapinknodule_FD_89959 | JGI IMG/M metagenome (GOLD analysis project Ga0123341, IMG submission 89959) | Root nodule microbial communities of legume samples collected from Mexico - Turtle bean Mexico pink nodule | ecosystem: Host-associated > Plants > Roots > Nodule | place: Mexico: Nepantla... | reverse complement strand
TATATTTATTTATTAACATTAAATTATTACATTCAATGATATTTAAATGTTATTTAATATTTTTTAATATATTAATCAAAATAGTTTTATATTATTTATTACAATTATATTCATTTTCTAGCATTAAAATTATTGAATTAATAAAAAAATTATATTTAATAAATAATTAATTCTATATTAATATCATGGACTAGATGTCTTAGGAATGCATTTTTAATGGTAATGATAATTTAATTAAAAAGACAGAGAATAAAGTTCTATTTTATAATCAGTAATAACAAATAAATTGGAAATTTATCCCAATCCATATAAAAAGAAAAGAAAGAACAAAGTGTCATGTATTATAAACTTTTGGAGGGAACTGTATTTTCCAACATTAGAGAGAACCATGTAATAATGTATTTTTTTTCACCACCTAATTGTATCTCTTAAAGGAGAGGAGTATAATTTAATTTCTTTAATATATCATCTAATAATTTAATGATTTATTTATTTATTTTAATATACTATAATGCATCAATGGCACTTTCAAAGAAAAGAAAATGAATGCAAATTAATAAAAATAATATTATTTTTATTTCCTATTTTTTTAAAGTCTCGTGATATTTTCATATTAATTTATGAGTAAGATTAATTTATTTATAGATTGAATGTAATTACTTACTTTTAATTTTATTTTATATTGACGGTGTAGATGAAGTAGGCGTTTACTCTAATTCTCAATTTCCTCTCATTTTTATTAATATATATCATCTTTAATAATTATTTTATAATATTCAGTTAATAATGAACCAGTCAAATTGATGAGTTTTTAAGTTTTGTAGTAAATAATTTTCATTTAAAATTTAATATTTTTCTCATCCCTTATTTTAATATTAATTAAAAACAAATAATTGTCACAAGTAGAAGATATAGAAACCAAAACTTTTAAAGAATAAAATAAACCTTTAATATTATATTTATTAAACTCAATAAATAAGTAACATTAATTTTTATTTAAAACTTGAAATGACTTTTTTTTTTCTTAATTTAGAGGAAAACATAATTTTTTTTTTATCATATATAAAATTACTATTCCATTTTTGTTTCCACCCTATTTTTTTTTTTACTTTTTTTTACTGTTTAAACTTCACATTATAATTAATTACTTTAGTTTTATATATGTGAAAACTGTATAGTTAATAAGTGTGATTTAATTTCCCATTTAATATTTTTCATTTCATATTTTTCCCCTTTATGATATTTTTATATTTACCAAGAAAAACAAAAGCTGACTCCAAAAGAAAAATGCGGGTATGGAGCTGGGAAACCCGACCCACTATAAATATGGGTAGCTAACGTTGAAATGAGACACAGAAGGCTCCAAGAACAAACATGGGTGCCAAAAGCGTGTGAAACTCAGAACCAGACAGTTCTGTTGTGTCACACAAGAGAGAGTGGTCTGAAATGCCGTAAGAGAGATTAGCACAGCAGAGAGAGAATTTCTCTTTAAGAAAAGGTGCACACTTTTTTTCTTTTTCTTTTTTAAAAAGGGAAGAAACAAAGAGACGAAAAAAAAATAGTATTAAGGCTCTGGAAGAGTGGAGAGAGTTTGGTGGGTCATATCATATGGCGAGTGAAACAAATTGTTCTTAGTGGTCGTTGTTAGTTTTTGCTCCTTCCATGATGTTGATGCCTTCAACCATTTTTTCAATTAATGGGAACTTCTCCTGAGTGGATCACAGCAGCACCACCCAACACAGGTGTGTGTGTCTGCATTTTTTTATCTTTTCATTCACACTCTTTCTGTAAGAGGTTGGATTTTCGTGTAGGTTAGGGAATATAGTACGTAGATAGCTAATATGTTTGACCAACTTCATAATTTAGTGCTGTTTTGGTGCTGGAATGAATGAATGGATGGCTGAAAATTCGTAGCAAGCACTGTTTGTTGGCTAGTGTTTTCTCTAGTGACAGTTGCAACTCATTTTTTTCTTCCGGGGGGTGGGGGTGTTGTTTGGATTTGTATCTTCATTAGGTGTGCTTTTGTAATCTTGTTGTATCTGATCAAAAGGGTTTTTTTTGTTTTGTTTTAGGTTGATTTCACTGTGATACTGAATAAGATGCTTGTTTTTTGTTCAGTCACAATATAGTTGGTAGAACAAGTTTTGCTGTTGCTGGAAGTGGTTGCTGAGACTTGCATGGGAATAAAGGCAATTGTTTTTGAGTGATTTGCCAGTGTCTTCAATTTTGTGGTTCTCTGAAGGATTAATATTTGAGAAATAGGAAGTGAAGGAGGAAAGAATAAGCTCCACAAGCAAGTTTCAAGAACACAAGAGTTTAGTCATGTCTGTGACATTAGTATGGGTTGCTTCCTTCCCTGGTTTGGAGGTTTCACGTTCCACCGGGTTATTTGATTCTATCCAACATGTGAAGTTGTTAGATTCTTCGAAGGTTATGTCTCGAGATTATGGGTCGATTAGACCGAAGGATAGGGAGAAGAGATGGAGATTTTACTCTTTGAGTGCAGATATGAAGTATGCATGTGTTGGACGGTCTGGCTTAGAACGTGCTAGCAACTTCCATCTGGTAACGAATGTGCTAGCAAACCCAGCAGCAGGAGAAGTGGCTGTTTCATCAGAGCAGAAGGTCTATGATGTGGTGTTGAAGCAGGCATCTATGGTTAAGAGGAAGTTTGGCTCTAAGGGTGAAATTGATGCAAGACGAGATATTGCTCTGCCTGGGAATTTGAGCTTGTTGAGTGAAGCATATGACCGTTGTGGAGAAGTTTGTGCAGAATATGCTAAAACATTTTACCTGGGTTAGCTTTCTCTTATCCTTCCTTCATGTGAGGATGTTAACTTCAGATTACATTTGGGTTTGTGGCATGGTTTGAATCCAATTTACATGGGATTTTGTCTTGCAGGAACTCTCCTAATGACTCCCGAAAGGCAAAGAGCTATCTGGGCAATATATGGTGAGTGATCATGTTCTTTTGGTTAGGATCTCTTTCTCTCTCTAGACTATTTTCTTTTAATTGTTTTATGTTCATAAATGTTATTTTATTTGGATTAGCATTAGCTGTTTTGCAAAAGGAATCTACTTTAAAACTCTTACAGTAGGTGGAAATCACCTTAAGCAGGTACTTTAAGACTTTTCACAAGCTGTTGTTGAATTGAGAGATACTGTAACAACAGAATTTGTTGGTTTTAGAATGCACTAGATGATTTATTTTCACTCAATTAGGGTCCAAACTCCATATCTAATTGTAGTTTCTAACATAGAAGTTAAAAGCGTAAGAAATAAAGTTTTGGTCTCCAGAAAGCATGTTGACTAATTATATACTTGATAAAATATTTTTTGAACTTTCGGGTTAGTTTATGTTTAAAACAAGAACTAGCAGACTTTTTTGGCTGTAGGGATCTCCAGGCTTGAAAATCTGGATTTTCAATTAATATTTAATCTTATTTTAAAACGTAAATGTTTGAATGAGTCCTCAAAAATTGAAAAACTGTCTTTGTTCCATCTAAACTTCAAAGAAACCTGTGGCAATGTCCATTCCTTAGTGAAACTAAATCATTGCATGAAAATGTTTCTGACCAAATATGTAAATGAGAACGTAATTTTCTTGTGTACAATATAAATTGGCAAACGTTTAAAGTGAGCAATCAATAATGAAGCTTTCACCTTCAGATGATAAAATTGCAAAAGCACAGTGGTTTTACTCTAATCTCTGACTGAATGCTTAAATTGTTAGACATTTCCAGCTGTCAAAATATCTGATGTTCATTTTGATAATCAAAATTGGAAGGATATGGGTAAACTGTGGTAGCTCTTATGGATTCATTAGTGAAAAAAAATCTACTTGTGCTTTATCTTGTAATGTATTGCATATCTTTTGTCAGATGATCCTGTTTTTCAGTGTGGTGCAGGAGAACAGATGAACTTGTTGATGGCCCTAATGCTTCACAAATTACGCCAACTGCTTTGGATAGGTGGGAATCAAGACTGGAAGAACTTTTCCAAGGTCGTCCATTTGATATGCTTGATGCTGCTTTAGCTGATACAGTGGCCAAATTTCCTGTTGATATCCAGGTATGGTCCATTTCCTTAATCATTTAAAATATTCGATGGAAATTCATTGCTAATCTATACACATACATATGTGATGTAATATGAACTGTGTGTATTTTAAAACAATTGGAGATTTGGAGGTGATTATTTTCTTTTGTATTATTTTTACATACTTTACCTTTATATTATTATCACATCACAGTTTTCCTTCATTTCTTTAGTCTTTGATGACATTGGTCTCTGCTTCCTTCATTTTTCATTAAATATACACTGTGTCCTAAATTTTCTTGCTGTGTTGTCCAAATCAGAGTTCTTAACTGCTCATGATACTAACTGTTTGATTCTTAATTTCAATTCTATAATACCTTTCAATCTCAAGTCCTTGGAGAAAAAACTTATATAACGGTTGCACATTTTGAAATGCTGTTTAGTTTTTTTGAGAATATCAATGCTTGTCTTTACTATAAATATCTTGTAAACCGCCAAGGTATTTCATGTGCCCTGACTTTTGTGAAACCTTCAGGTTTCATTTACATATAATAAACTTGAGTTTAATATATTAATCTTCATTTTTAGAGGACATATTTTTCAACTCTTTTATTCATGTCCATGCAGCCATTTCAAGATATGATAGAAGGAATGAGAATGGATCTTAAGAAGTCGAGATACAAAAACTTTGACGAACTATATCTTTACTGTTACTATGTTGCTGGGACAGTCGGTATAATGAGTGTTCCAATCATGGGCATTTCTCCATATTCACAAGCCACAACTGAGAGTGTTTACAATGCTGCCTTGGCCCTGGGAATTGCAAATCAGTTAACCAACATACTCAGAGATGTTGGAGAGGAGTAAGTTCGTAAATATTAATGTTCATTTAAGTCTTTAGAAAGGCTGTGAAGAAAATACGTGTTGAATCAAGATTGTGAAGTTTACTTCTCTCACTATAACCATTTGAATCAAGATTGTGAAGTTTACTTCTCTCACTATAACCATTGTGGAATTGTCCATTAAACCATTACATGTCAATGTCTAACTTGATTTTTGATGATTATGAGATGCATATCACCTTATTGAGACACAGGATAGCTGGACTTTATTGTCTCATAAAAAAGTAAAAGCATGAGATGTATAGGAGTTTCTTTTATTGTTAACACACCAGTGAGCCATTCCTGCTATGTGTGGTTGGGTTTGTCTAACCTGATTAACTAGAGAAAAGAAAAATAGGTGGCTGAAAATGAAAAATTATAGTGGAAGTAATACCAAAATATGCTTCAAGGATACTATGTTAGTTTATTCTGATACTGATTTCAAGAATGAATCTGCATCTTAATTTGGTTACACCCTTCTTATTTTCAACAGTGCCAGCAGAGGAAGAGTGTATTTACCTCAAGATGAGTTGGCTCAAGCAGGGCTTTCGGATGAGGACATATTTGCTGGTAAGGTGACAGACAAGTGGAGGAACTTCATGAAGCACCAAATTAAAAGGGCTAGAATGTTTTTTGATGAGGCAGAAAAGGGAGTGACGGAGCTTAATGAAGCTAGCAGATGGCCGGTGAGAAATTCCAAACAAATTTATCATTTTACAAAACCTTTTCTGTGCTTGAAAATTTAAGAACAAACCATCAATTCATCCTTGAAGTCTGCAAAATTTTGACAAACCCTTCAAAATGGTCCTTGGAGGATAGTAAAATATGTTAACAGAGGAGGAATCAAACTGATGGATATTCCATACTTAGGGAATCATTTCTGTAGTTTTATTATTTAGGGACTACTTAAGAGACAGTAATACTTGAAAGATCAAATTGTTGGTTTATTCAAGCAAAACCTCTTCAGAATCAATGGGGGTGGGCCTGTGGAAGCTTAGTGAAACATTTTCTTGGTCAAAATATTTGTTTGACAAAGATAGTTACACACACAAATTTAAAATCTGAACTTTAATCCCAGAGATAAAGCTTTGCAGTCAGTGTCAACAAAGAAATATATTTATTATTGGTTGTGCTCTTAGGTGTCAGCATACGAGTTTGTAGCATGTTCTAATGGAGTGACGTCATTGTAAGCCAATATAAAAACAGTGTAAAGTTGAAAGTGGACTAATAATTTTTTAGGGCTACCCAAGTGAGAACACACACACTCCTAGAAAGATCATGGCAATTCTAGAACCAAAATGGAAAAAGGTCAAGCCTTTCATGCATTATTTAGCTAGTTTGACATGTGAACACAAAAGGGTTCTTTGGGATTGTAGGTATGGGCATCCTTGCTACTGTATCGCCAGATTTTGGACGAGATTGAAGCAAATGATTACAACAATTTCACCAGGAGGGCTTATGTGGGCAAGACCAAGAAGTTTCTTTCCTTGCCAGTTGCTTTTGCTAGATCTATGGTTCCTCCATCAAAAGTATTATCTCCTGTAATGAAGTCCTAAATCCAATGTCATATAATGTTATGTGGAAAAATGGATTAGGAGAGCCAAAAAAATGGAAAAGCACAATTTGTATATTGTCAAATAAGGCATAATTTTACTTAATATTGGATTTTGATATTCATCATCCCCTTTTTATGAAAAAGAAGTTTGGATTAGTATATTGTTTTTCTTTTGTATAGTTTTCACTTTGATGCTAGCTATGAATTATTTGAACTGACCCACGTTCTCTTAATTTATTGTTACTATTATAATTGGAAAATGTATAAATTTTAATTACTTTTTCTGGGCTATGGAAAGTCTTTTCAAATCGACATTTTCATTACAACAACCATACTTTGTAGTGTTTCAATTAGAAATAATCTTCATGAAAAACTTGTATTTTAAATGAAAATTTATTTAGTAGGAATATTTAAAATTAATATAATTTGAGTATAGCAACCCAGCATATAAGATATATGAAAAAGAAAGGTTTAAAAATATTTTCTTAGGCAACCGATTCAAATGCAGTAAGAAACTAGCACTATAACAATTACCAGAAACATAGGATGTGAACATTCTTTTCATGATAATAACAATAATGACTACAATTAAATTTTGCTACATAACTATTATCAAAATAAAAAATTTCAAAAACATAAAAAGTAAAATGTGAACACTTTCGATTTTATGTATAAAAATTAAGTTATAAACCTTTTTTTTATATATTTTTTGACATAACTTTTAAAGTCACGGTTAATGTTATGCTGTAAGTTATTTTACCAAGGAAAACTGAATAAGGCTAAAAATTACATAATCGAAAGTGTTAATGTTACAGCACTAATGCATACGAGAGTGTTGATAAAATGACGTGGCAGAATAGGGGCCGTTGATTTAACGGGAGCGACGCGCAGATTCGATGTAGTCTTGAAGGGCTTTGAGTTGCTCTTGGGAAGGGGGTGTTTGGTTGTTCTTGATGGATCTATGGACATCATAGGTTGTTGATGCAAAGAACAGAAGCCTGTTATGTTAAGGTTTGCACGTTTAAGCGCGTTTATAACGAACAACTTAATGGAATTGCAAATCATTGGAACTGAAATTCATTAGAAAATTGAATTGAAGTAGAAGGTATGCAATCATACCCAGAAGCAAAAAGTATAATCTGGCTTGGGAAAACGTGTTTGCCGAAGATCCTCATCGTACTGTGTATTGTGTGGCTCGCTGTGTAACGCGCTTCTGGCTCTTGTCCCCAGCCAAACGCAAAAAAATGAGTGGAACTGATTATTTAGTATTACTTTTGTCTCTGTTACTATTTGTTTTGTTTGTGTTTATTGAACTTTTGGGCTTGGATCAGGGTAAAGAAAAGACAAATTCTTCTTACATCCAATTTTTTTGAACCTACACTCTACATACTTTTAAATTTTCAAAAATATCCCTTATTTCAGAAATAAAAATCTAAAATTGAAAATAATACATTCCAAGTAAGCTGGACGAGATTATTATGTTTTGAAAATAAAAATTCAGAATAGAATTAAAAAACCAAAATCTCATTCTAGAAAAACAATATCACAATACAAAAAAATTCATTGAGGGAAAAAATCCAAAAACATATTCTGAAAAAAGGTGTTCGGAATGTATTTTCATTTGTACCCCATTTTATTTAAGGGAACTTTTGTCGTTTCAGATTGAAATTGGGTACAGATGATATGGTGCAGGAAGTAATTGCCTAAAGAAGATGCAGTGGAGGGCCTCTAAAGATTGAACTTGGATATAATGTTAGAGAAATGTAAGAATAATAATGGAAAATTCTCTCTCCACCTCCATTGATTCTTACTGCACCTCCATATAATTTTGAAATTTCATCCCTACCCTTGTCAGTATATGTTAGGGTTTTGGTTTTGTGGGTGATTTGTTATTCATTTTGAAGGGTCATTGTGATGGTTGTTTGTGGGGTGCTTTGTGGTTGAGGTGATGGTTTGTGGTTGGTGTTGGTGAGGTTGGTGGTGAAGGTGAGTTGTTTTTTTGCACCATTTTCTTTAGCGTTTTTGTTTTCATTTTGTTTGTGTATGAGATTGCACAATCTGTAACACCTCCATTGTGTAATGTAGATACTGGATAAAAGTTTGCTTTGATGATGAAGTTCTTGGAGGATATGGTTTTTGCTTGCCTAATATTTTACTAACTATGGTTTAAGTTGAACTACAATGTGCATTTACTCTAATCAACAACTCATTCTTTTGAGCATTGTTCTCATCTTCAAGAACAGAAGGTACACAAATCACATCCTAGAGATTTGAAGAGGTATAGTAGTTTCAAACATTTCATGCCTAACAGCAGGAACAAGAGGGAGATTTTGTATGTGGCCTTGTTTCTGTAGAAGATGTCTTTGACAATTTTCAGCAGCCATGACCCCAGCAGAGTAAGCTCCATGCACAGATCCCTGGTGGTCATCCATGCTGACAGCTTCTCCACCAAAGAATATATTACCCAATGGTGCACGAAGCCTCTCATACACATCATCTGGCTTCCCAACTAAATCACATGCATAACAGCCAAGAGAGTTTGGATCTGTTCCCCAATGTGACACAAGATATTGAACCTGCAATAGTCCATCAAACTCAAAATCCAGGCTCATGAAAGTGGATGTAGAGAATAAAGAAACACATGGCACGAGAGGTGAACTTACAGGCATAGAAGCATGAGGAAACATGTTCTTGAGCTGTTGCATTACAAAATTTGCAGCTGATTCATCAGATAGCTTTTCAAGGTCATAAGCAAACCTTCCAGCTGCCATATACACAAGAATTGGATGACCTGTTGCTTTGTGGAGATTGAGAAAATAACCACAGGCATAAGAGGTGGGTGCAACCATTCCCAGAACTTCTACATTAGGCCAAAATACTCTATCAAATCTAAGGGCAACTTTATTTTCATTTCCCACACCAATATCTTTAATTGCTGCAATCTTCCATTCAGGCAATTTTGGTGTAAATTCAATTGAATTGGCCTTAAGGATTCCAATAGGAACAGTTAGAATAACAGCGTCAGCAACAAAGTTTCTGCCATCCTCAACGGTGACCATTACCATGTTGTAACCATTGGATATTTTGGTCACCCTACATATGAGGTTTCACAAAAAGGATAAAAACTTTGCACCCTAATCACCCCCATGAGAGGGACAGAAAAAATTGGTATGCGTTTCTTATTAATAGAAGCTGCGAAAAATGGTAATAAATTCCACATAAATTTTCTTTTCTTTTCTTTTTTGCATGTCGTGACACAAATCATGAAAACGATTATGTAACAAATCATATAGCTTGGTCAATAAATTATACACAAACCTGTGGTTCAAGCGTATATCGAGATCAGTTGCAAGAGCTTTTACAACAGGATCATATCCTTGCACCACGAGTCCATGGCCACCAGTGAGGACATGCTCCTGTACGAAAACCAAGAACAAGAGCAATACTAGCATTCATTTGAATACTAAACAATGCCAAGCTCATCTTCTACATACAGACGGAACCTTGATTTAAATTTTATCACTTCAACCAACGGAATAACTTGATGAATCAAGGACCTAACAGGGTAACACATAAGTGTGATGCGGAAGTATAGCTTGTTCAGCTAAGACTTCTATAGAAGAAAATAGAAAAACAGATAGGTAGTTTTCATATTAGTACCCAAATTAGCACAAAGTTACCAATGCAGGCAATACTTAAATATTATAACGAAAATCCATATAATTTATCAGTCTTGTGAAATTCACCAAGCTTGTTCGAACATTGAAAATCTTGGCCCAGTTCCACCCGCCCAATGTCACAGTCAATCTAACTTATCAGTATACAAATTCAAATTAATTTGATTAAGTGCATTAAATTTTCAAATTTGCCTTGATTACTTGATGAACAAGTCTATCTCAAACTCAAATTCATACAATATGTCTATCTTGTACTTTCATAACCATGGTCTTTTCATTTTAGAAAAAAAAAGACACTGAAAGTCTAAAAGATTCAAAACCACGAAAGAAAATGAATTGACTTCATATGATTATTTTCAGTTTCCTCAAATTATATAGGGTTAATGTTTGACTTAGATGACCTATAACATAATGTGGCAATTTTGTTGGATCCAGTATTTACCATTAGACCACAAGTTACATCTAATAATCAGGGCGTAACTTTTGTTTATAACTTTTTTTACTTAAAACCGTAAGAATCCAATCATTACAATTTAATTGTGACTTGATGAAGGGATAAGGCTTTGTGTTTGTATTTTCTTCTAGAATTTTAATGAAGTTCAGAAATATAATCTTCAGTAGAAAATAATACTGTGTATGTTTCGTAAAAGTTGGTAACTCAAAGCTTTCTGCTTATTATAAAAGTTTCAACAAACCAGAATTCATCAGTTATAATCAACAATTATCTAACCAGGGACCTAGTGGCTAAACGAGATTTCATAATGAAATCAGACTTAAGTATAAATGAACCGGAAAACAACACATGTGAAAGTTCAAGGCAAAGAGAATCTTGTATCTTCAACTAATATAATGACACTTGCCTGATCCCAGGTTTTCAGTGATATCATATCTGCATCAGTAGCAAACCAAGCTTCCATTCTGCATATATACCATTGCAGCACTTCATGAGCTAGTCCTTGCAGCCTGCAGAAACTGTCACGTTACACTGATAGATTGAAACTTCAAGCCTCAGTGCTTGTATACAATATATGCTCTTATCAATCTCTTACCTTAGTCCTGGATGTCTATTTAACACGATTGAAATTGCTTGGAGAATAGGCATGTCATCAGGATGATCATCCCTCACTTTCACTGTCTAGAAATATCACAAGAAATCCAATAGATTACAGTTTAAGATAATCACAGTTTCATTCATGATTAAGAAGAAACACAAGCCATATGCAACAAAGATCTTACCTCTGCTAGAATTCTCTTGAACGTGTCTCCAACTTCCATTACCATTTGTTGAGGGACTTGATGACCATCAATGTTAAATAGCATACAGCTATAAAGATGAAATAGCATTACTAGAAAGCAAAGTAGTACAATTGCAAAAGTTTCAGATGTTCCTCACTCGTTAGAAAATTATATGTGAATGCTTCAGTTCCATGAGAGACAGATTGTAGAATTGTCTACGCATAATAAAAGGTTAAGGCTCATGCAATACATCAATCTTGCAGAAACATGGAGATGAAATCTGAATTATTACCTTTCCAAGTCATGATCATATAAGACAGAGTTATCACAACTGGTACGATACAATGTGAGCCCTAAACCACGTATCAATGGTGCCAAGGGATTCTCATTGCAAACACCATGTAGCCTGGAAAAGAATCAATAAAATAAAAACAAAGTTATTGAATTCTGACTCATTTCGTTGCTTCACATTTAAAAAATACATTTAGCTTTGAGAATGACTTTTTGAAACAAATTTCAATAAAGGGATAATGACCACATTACATTTCTCATAAGGTACTGAATTTTAAGCCTAGTGAGCATGAAGAAAATTAAAAAACGAGAGGAAAACCACTATCTGAGTAACCATTATAATTTAGAAATGACTA